>QWCR01000177.1_pt1 | contig 29539 bp, 34 predicted proteins | sample 1972581 | NCBI WGS metagenome assembly QWCR01 (sample SAMN09866703, study PRJNA288562) | Human oral metagenome isolate pre4_saliva, whole genome shotgun sequencing... | isolation source: mouth | host: Homo sapiens | place: USA: California
ACCGCGCAGATTGAAGCCAAAAAATATAGCCCGACCGCCTCAAAGAGGCGGCTAGCCCCAAAACAAGCAACCATAAATACAATTATTATTGCGTTATTTGTGCGTTTTTTTAAATCCCTCAATCAAATTTTCGAGCATTTCCCTTTCCACGTCGTTAGCCTGTGCGCCAATTTTTAACTCGTCATCAAGGCAATCAAGCATAGCGGTTAGATTTTGAACGATAAAAGGGTGGTTAAGGCTAAGTAGCCAGTTTTTAAATTGAGTTTTCATAGCGACCTCGTGATGTAAAAAATTCTGGCGCAATGATGAAGCCTTTACCGACGGCGTAAAACTGGGGGAATAAAATTTTGCGACGTGGATCGCAAAAATGAAAAAACCCACTTAAAAAGTGGGTTTGTTATCCACAAAATTTGTGGATAACGCTGTTAAGAAAATCTAGGCGAACAACACTGATAAAAAAACAGTATTTTTTTAAGTATAGTCTATTGCATAGATTGCAAAGCAAGCATAAAATCTAGTAATAAATAGTTGCATATAACTTAAAAGCCTATGCAAAAACAATACAACTTAAATGCCTATATGGAGAAAAAATGAACCTAGAGAACGAACTCAGCCAACTACGAGCTTATTATCAGATTTGCAATTATGAGGGTAAGCTAGTTTGCGGCGCATTATGCTAACCGTTCGGATTTATATGCGTGTATCAACCGAAGAACAGGACTTGACACGCCAAGAAAGGCTAATCGAAGCCACACAACAGCAGGGCTTTTATATCGCAGGGGTTTACCGAGAAAAAATCTCGGGCGCAACTGAATGGATAAAACGCCCTGAGCTATCACGCCTGATAAATGACTTACAAAAGGGCGACGTAGTGATAGCGGAAAGTATCGACCGTTTAACTCGATTAGAGCCAACGAAAGCCCTAGAGCTAATTAACGCAATCAAAGATAAAGGCGCAAAAATCCAAGTGCCAGAGGTTTTTGATTTTAGCCTTATCAGCGAAGCTATGAGCGCAAATAAACCTCAGCAAGGGCAGAGTAGCCATAACAGCACATTTGACCCCAGCTTTTTAATGAGCGACCTATTTAACGCCTTACAAGAGATGTTTCTGAAAATCGCCGTAGCCATAGCGCACGACGACTACAACAAGCGCAGGACAAGACAAAAGCAGGGTATAGCGAAAGCCAAGTCAGAGGGTAGATTTCGGGGCAGACCGCCTAATAAATCTAACCATAAAGCGATTATCGAGCATAGGAAAAACGGGATGTCTTATAGAAAAATCGCCGACAAACTAGGGATAAGTGAAAGCCTTGCTTACCGAGTTTGGAAAGACTTTGAAAAACAAGAGGAAAAATAAAATGCGCATCATTGTAAGTAGTAATGGCGAAATGGCTAGAGCGCATAAAACGAATAGGACTTTAAAATCATAAAAGATTTTGAAAAACCTTAACAAATCTTAAGTTTTGAAAATATAAAGGAGAATGAAATGGCCAATGAAATTTTTTTTGATAGAAGGCACAATGCTGTGATAGTAAAAATGGAACAATCTATTGAAGACTTTAAACAATCTACGTTAGACGAATTTCACAAAGTGCAGAGTCAAACAAGAATTGTTTATTTAGAAGATCAGTTAGCAAAAATCAAATCTGGCATAATAAAAATAGGAGATGGATTAACCGAAGAAAATCTAAATGCTCTTGTTAAGCATTATGAAAATGAATTAAAAGAGCTTAAGCGTTGCGTTAAATTTTAAACAAACAAGGGTAATATTATGACACTAAATAACGTCTTTGATTTTGCAATACTCATTACAGTATTTATTCTAATCATTAGAGTATCTAGAATTGAAAAATATCTGTCTAAATTACAAAACTCGATTGATAAACAAAGTAAAAATATGAGGAGTTAAAAATGAAATCTTTATCTATAAAAGAGATTGAGAAACTCGATATTATACTCATGAGAATAGTAACAACTATTATTATAGTAGCAGCTATCATCCCTTTATATCAATTTTATGGTAGGTTAAAAACTATTTCAGATTTAATTGAATTACTTAAAACAATAATTAATTATGAATTAATAGGTTTTATTATATTTTTTATAACTTCTTTTATTTATCTTATTTTCGATAAATATTTTTATTCTTATAAAAAGCCCTGACCCTAATCAGGGCTTTAAACTATAAATACTGATTAATATCTACACCAAGTTTATTTTTTAAATAGTGTAACATATACATCAACAACACACTCTTAAATGGTATATTTATCCAAGAGCTTTTTAATTCCATTGTTTTCTCTTTAATTTTTGCGTGCGATTCATCAGCATAACAGTAAGTAGTATGAGCCCAGCCCTTTTCCTTGAAAAACGGAATAAACGAGGAATAATCAAGATGATTGAGCGGAACATGCTTAGAAAACTCTATTAATTCTCGCATGATTAGATTAATACTGATATTCATTGTTTTTCTAAAATCATCAAAAAGCTTTTTCTGTTTATTGGTATATTGCAAAGTCGTTCTTTTATATTCCTCGCGCATTTTAGGGGCATTTACTACGCCAGATAGAGTAGTATTATTATCCGCCGCATTAACAAAATCACTAAACGCTGCACTATTCAATGATGCTTTCTTAGTTGGAATTTTCATTATTTACCACCTTTCAAAATTGATTTAATTACATTTTCGATTTCTTGCTTTGATTGTTTAGCTTTCGTCCCCATGTCAAAACAACTTAATCCTTCACTAAATGTTGAACGCAGAATTTTGCGCGAAAACACGGGATATTCAATTAATTTTGCTGAAATTTCCTTTTCATCGAGCAAACTATGAAAAATCGCCATAGCTTCGTTAAATTCCTTATTTTTTGAGTGCGTATCACAACCATTAAACAGATAAAATAGTTTGAGTGTTGAATTAAAAGCCTTTACCTGATTAATAATTGAATTGTGTTTTAATACCGTATCAATATCAGCTTGACTTGGTAGAAACGGAGAAACAACCATATCGGCAAAACCAAGCAAGCGGCGTGAAATGCTGCTATCCGCCCCCATACTATCGACAATGCAATAATCAAGGGAATTTTCTACTTTCTCAAAATCACAATCAGTTGGCAGATAAGATAAATTTTTGAGCAATTCTTCATTGCCTAACTCAGCACGACGATTAAACCACATTGTAAAATTACCTTGTGGATCAAAGTCATAAATGCCGACTTTAGCCGATTTACTGAGATATACCGCAAATTGCGCCGCAAGGGTAGTTTTACCTACACCACCTTTAACGCTGTTAAACATAATCACTTTCATAAAAACCTCTCAACTATTTACGCGTTATTTTTGCATTATTAAAACCGTTATTCCCTACATGGAAAACCGTGCAAACTAGAGAATAAGGATATAGTATAGCAAAACAATTAGGAATACAACTATTTTTACATTTAAAAAAGCGTTATTTAAGCAATGTGAAAGAAGTTATTTTTGCGTGTTTTATGCGTTATTAAATGTAATAGAAACCGAAGATAAAAGTGCGGTAAGCTCAATCGAAAATGTGTACGGTTTAACGGTTTAGCCCGTTGGGACGTATTGATAAATTTATGAATAAGCCATTGATAACTTGCCGCTACGCTTGGAAAACCGCAAGCGGTTTACCACAAGTTACCAACCGCTTAACGGCTAACGCCTTTCACAAATTTACCAACACTCTAAACCTACCGCCCACAATTTCTCAATCGCGAGCATAATAAGTATTTATTTTTTTTATTTTTTAATCTGAGATTTCATCGCTAATGGTGAGATTTTGGAGCTTTTTGGCAACACTCACCCTAAGCCATAGAGAATTGCGGAAATTCAATCTATGGGCTTAGTGCATTGCCAAAATTTTGACTTCATCGCCAACGGAGCCGATTCCATCGCCATTCGGATAGAGCCTGTAATAATCCAGCTCTACTGTAAAGGTTACGGCATTATTACCGCCCGAACGTATCCTTTACCGCCTTAAAGCTCTGACGCTACAAACAAGGGTGTAAATCCAATATATTTGTGCTGCACGGGCTTTAAAACCACTCGTACTACTGCCGCTTTGTTCAGTTCCCCCAGTAACGGCTTTAACATTGTGCTGCTGTCGTCGCTCATTCCTACCACCCAACACAACGAATAGGGGAGGATTAGGGGGGAGCTTGAGGGCGATTTGCGTTAAATCGCTTGAGATTGGAAGCCGTGAAAGGCTTGATTTGATAAGGTGTTGTTGATGTCATTGTTAAGCTCTTTTCTCAGCCCAACAATGAAAACGCGATTTTTTCAGCTTTTTGCAAATTTTCGTGCTTGAAAGTTTGCTTTTGCTTTCGAGGTGTGTATAATTACCCCCGAAATAATCGTGTTTTCACAGTTGAACTTGGTCGTTTGGTAGTGAAACACTTACTTGGATAAGCCGTGCTGCAAACACGGCTTTTTCTTTATCTAAATTTTAATTTCCTTTTTGCTACTCTCTCACTCGGAAACCCTCGCAAGCAGTTACAAAATGTTGGCATTCTACGCCTCACAACTTTAAAGATCAAGAAAGATCTAATGTTACTGTCAACTTTCCATTCAAAAACCTTACAAGCTCTTGTAGAATATAGAGTGATCTCGGATTTATTTTTTGTTGATTAAAAATAATCCATTGCATACATTTACATTTTGTTATTGGAGGAGTAAGATGTCTTCACAAGAGAAAGACTTAACTGTCGGTGGAACGAGCCTAAGAATATCGAGAGGTCGAAAGGCTCTTGCAGACGCGTTAGCCGTTGAAGTTAGCTCTGTTTTAGGGAAACCTATTCGCCCGAGCGCAATTCTAAATTTTGCGTTAGATAAATTTTTAAGCCCACAAGTTGCAGATATGTTCATAAAAGATTTTTATGAGAAGAACCCTGAACTAAACCCTGAAAATGGAGAAAAAAAGAGATGAAACTAAAAGCACTTTTATTGACTAGTTTAGCAGCATTTGTTCTAACTGCTTGTGATGAGAAGACAGATTACAGCGGAGTTTATAAACAAGCAGGAAATAATTTCACTATTACTGTAGAGAAAGGCAAAAACAATGATTACCAAGTAACATATAAAGGCACAGTAGCTACAAATACTGTTACTGGTTTTGTAAAAAATGCCGTTTTATACAATTCCAATAATAATCAAAAATTAGGAGAGTTTAAAGAAAATAGCTACATTAATGGTAGCAATCATGAAACCTATACAAAACAATAATTTTTAGCAGAGTTAATCTCTTTTTTTATTCATAAAAAAAGAGCCAAGGCATTGTATACAATGCGCCATTAGAAGTCAATAAATATTTGATATTAAAGAAAATATGCTTTTAGCTAAATCGGTTTTACTTGGTCTTTTCGCACAATGTAGCCCTGATGTTGCCCCTGAAACATTAAGTGCATTAATTGATGTTGAAAGCAGCCGCAACCCTTATGCAATCGCCGTTATTTACGACAAAACAGCGAAAGAAGAAGATAAATTACATTTTGCTCAGCCTCAGAATGAAGACGAGGCAATGGCAATTATTGCCGCCTTAGAAACTCAACCTCAAACACATAAAAGTTACTCTGTCGGCGTGATGCAAGTAAATAGCTCTAACTTTGGAAAATACGGCATTAATAAATCTAATCTTTTTAATGCCTGTAAGAACATTGAAGCTGGTGCGGAGATATTTAAAGCCTGTTACGCGCAAGCCAAAAAAAACACGCCGAACGGCGACGAACAAGTTTTACTAAGAAATGCCGCCTCTTGTTACTACTCAGGCAATGAAATCAGAGGGTATAAAACAGAGAAAAACGGCACGTCTTACGTTGATCGAATCAATCGCTCTGTGGCGAAAAACTATAAAGTTCCAGCCATAAAGCCGTTGAATGGGGATGAAGCACTAGCACAATCCCAACAAGAAACAGAAACAGGACAAGTTCCTCTTTCTGAAAAAAAAGAGCCGCTGAAAACTCACGAATGGGACGTTTTCGGCGATTTTAAGTATTAATCCTAGAGGACAACATGACTTTAACACAAAATAAAACTGCGTTTTATGTAATGGCTTCAATTATTGCTGTTGCCATTTTATCGTTCGCCCCTGATGTTTTTGCAGGCGGTCTTGATGAAGCAACTAGCCAAGCAAGCTCAATTAAAACTTGGGCTTATAAATTTCTTGCCGTAATTGCAAGTGGCTACATTATTTTTAATATCGTAATGGCTTTTGTAAATAAGAAAAGTTGGGGCGATGTATTTATGGCTGTTGTTTATGCCGCGATTGCTGGCGCAGCCGTAGTTCTTGGCTCTTGGGCTTGGAGCATTTGGGGGAGCTAATATCTCTTTCTGTTTTTGTACAAAAATTGAAACCAAAGCCCGTGAAAACGGGCTTTATAAAAATTGAGGATAAAAATGAGCAACTTAGATCAAAAATTTCCCTCTTTTAACGGCATGAATCGCCCCGCAATGTTCTTTGGCGTACCAATGGTTGCCGCTTTATTTACCTTGCTATTTATTGTTGCAACAGGATTCGGCGGTTACGCAATGGAGCTTGGCGCATACAGTCTAATTCTTCCCGTTCTCGGAGCTTCATATCTCTTATTTTTGAAAGTGATTTGCGAAGACGACCCAAATGCCCTTGCTTTCATTAAGTGGCGATTACAAGCAATGTTACTAAAGTTTTCCCAAAAAAACCCCGTCATTTATTTAACAAGCGATAGCAAAAAGAGAGAGATAATCAATGCGCGCAGACAATTTAAAAAATGCTAAATCAATCGAATCATTGTTGCCCGTTTACCGTAATAATGTAAGTGAATACGTTATTTCTCTTGAGGGCGATAAATTACTTTTCACAGTAGAACTTGCTGGTACAGCATTTAAATCCGTATCTGATGAAGAACTTTATAGCTATTTCTCAGGTCTTGATGATTTTTTCCTAAACTTAGGAAAAGAATACGGCGGCAAATTAGCTATTTGGACGCATATTATTAAGAAAAAAGATACGTTCGATCAGGAATATCAATTTAATTCAAAATTCATTACCCGTTTTACTAAAACCTATTTAACCGCTTTTGATTCAGAAAAACATACTTTCTTTAAAACAAATTATTACATTACATTCGTTTTAAAATATGAGGATATTTACGAGGGCTTGGTAGATTGCGATAACATTGTTGCGCTGGCAAGCACTATTTTACACCGTTACGAGGGCGGCGTGCTGAAAGTGGTTGATATTAGCGATTCCGTGAGTATTTGCGAGAATAACGAATTTTTATCCTATCTATTAAACGGCAATAAAAGCACAATTACCCTCAATGATAATGAAGTCATTGATTCAGTCTGTAATAGCGATTGGCTCTTCAATTATGACTTTTTTGAGGTGCGCAACCGTGAAAGCACTAAATCAAAATTCGGCACAGCTTACTTTTTGAAAGGCTACCCAGCCGAAACCAGCGTTGGTATGTGGGATTTTCTTTTAGAAATGCCATACGAATTTATTTTCTCTCAATCCTTTATCTTTACTACCGCACAAAAATCAATCGCCAGCATTGAAAGACAAGAAAATAAACTCGGCAGCGCAGGCGATAGCGCAACGCATGAAGTTGAAGAGCTTACCCTTGCAAAAGCCTATTTAAGCACGGGCGAAATCGCATTCGGCGACTATCAAGCCTCTATTTTGATTTTTGGCGATACCCCAAAAGCCGCCGTGAATAACGGCGCGAAAGTCATTTCATCATTTACTGACCGAGGCAAAGGCGCACGCTGGACACGTGCGACGATTGAATCAATGTATGCTTTCTTAAGCGTCATGCCAGCCAGTAAATACCGCCCACTAAATAGCGTGCGTTGCAGCACAAATTTAGTCTGTGGTTTTTCGCTTCACAACTATTTCAGCGGCAAAAAATCAGGCAATCCGATTGGCGACGGTTCAGCATTAATGCCAATTAAAACGCCGACCCAAGGGCTTTATTACTTCAACACGCACTATTCCCCAATTCACGAAAATGTTATAGGCGAAAAAATTGCAGGGCATTTCTTAGTGCTAGGGGCAACGGGTACAGGTAAAACGACGTGGGAAGCGGCGTTCGTTGGATTCGTTCAACGTTTTAACCCTCAAATCTTTGTTGTTGATTATAAACGCTCAACAGAGCTTTATATGAGAGCCTACGGCGCGTCTTATTTCACGCTAGAAAGTGGTATTGATACAGGGCTAAACCCGTTCCAGCTTGAGGAGAAACCAAGCAAAAGCCTATTGCAATTCCTTTATCGCTTTGTTGGTAGTTGCGCCAAAGATTATGAGGGCAATGTATCTGATGAAGACTTGTTAATGATTAAAGAATCGGTAGATTCGGTCATGCTATTACCCGTTGAGCAACGCCGGTTCAGTATGCTACTTCAAACAATCCCAGCAGGGACATCGCTACACCTAAGATTAAGAAAATGGTGCTACCAAACCAACGGCGAATTAGCTTGGGTTGTTGATAGCCCAGTTAATAAATTCAATCCCCTTGAATTTAACCAAATTGGTTTTGATACCACGGTTATTTTGGAAACCAAAGACCACCCAGCAACAGAGCCTTTACTTGCTATTTTGCTTTATTACAAACAAGTGATGAAAGAAGCCAATCAAGGTCGTTTAATGCTAACGATTATTGAAGAGTTCTATATGCCGTGTAACTACCCAACAACACAAGACATGATTAAGCAGACCCTAAAAACAGGACGCTTAACAGGCGAGTTCTTGGGGCTTGTATCGCAATCGCCAGCCGATGCGATTCAATGCGCAATTTTTGCGGCAATCGTAGAGCAGACTTCAACCAAAATTATGTTACCAAACCCAATGGCAACCTATGATGATGCCAATATTGGCTATAAACGAATTGGCTTGACCCCAAAAGATTTTGCCATTCTTAAATCTTTCGATAAAGAAAGCCGCAAAATGCTTGTGAAACAGGGCGATTCATCAACCGAGCTACATTTTGACCTTAGCCATTGCATGGAATTTATGCCGATTCTTTCAGGCTCAACTGAGGGGCAAGCCGAATGCGCCAAAATTCGCGCCCAATATGGCGACAACCCCGATGATTGGATTGATCCATTTTTAGAGCGAATGAAAGAATTAAAACGCCAACAAGCGGCGAAGAAGATTACCGACTAACTAACCACCCAAGAGGAAAAAATCATGAAAAACCTATTAAAACCAACTTTGATTGCATTATCCGTTGCTTTAACAGTACCCAATTTAGCCAATGCAAGCGGTATTCCAACGGTGGACGGCGGCATGATTAAAACAACCATTACTGAAAACCTTAAAAATTTACAGCAATTAAAAATGCAGTACGACACGTTAATGCAACAAGTGGAAGAGGCGAAAAGATTTGCCGATGATACAAAACGCCGTTTAGAGGGAAACTGGAAATTAGGCGATTTAGTCGCCAATGATGATTTTTTAAACTCCTTGCCAAAAGAAGCAAAAGACGTACTGCTTAATAATGGGAGTTTTAACCTCGATAGCTTACGCAAAACTTACGGTTTAACAACCGACAACGCCGAATTACAAAAAGGCTTTGATAATTTAATTCGTTACGCAGAACGTACTAAACAAGCCTACGAAAACGGACAAAAACGCATTAAAAATCTTGAGAAATTAAAACGCTTAGCAGACGCGGCAAGCACACCAGCTCAAAAGCAAGATGTGTCAAATCAATTTGCTTATGAGCAGCTACGTTTTGATCAAGAACAACAAGCCTTAAAGCAGCTTGAAGCGTCTATTGACGCTCAAAAGCAAATTGAAAATACGAAGTATTTGAAACAGCTTAATGATAAATACAAAAAAGCAGGCGAATCATTTGATGCAAGATATAAATAGAGGTCATTATGTCTTTTATTATCCAAGTATATGACGAGGTAACAAAAGGATTCGATAGCAATGTAGCTACCTATGCGAAAAGCATAGGTAGCACTATAAAACCGCTTGTAGCAGCTTGTTTTGCGTTATATATCCTTTACATTATTTATCGCATGTATTCGCGAAAAGACGCTATTTATGCTGAGTTTTACAACATGCTAGGTGCATTCGCGATAATTGGTTTATTTACTTATGCTGGTAATGGGTATTACGACACGATTATTCCATTTGTAAAAAATGCTGGTGATCAAATTGCGAGCGCATTAAATGGTAATGCAGGTAGTGCTACCACAACTGTTGATACCGTATATAACGCTTTTCAAAAAGGAATAGATCAAGTTTTTACTGAGTTAGAAGCAGATCAGGGTACATTTGATAAAATTTCAGCATATTTTAAATATGCCGCCCCCTTAGTTCTTTTATGGTTATCTCAATTAGTTTTTAGTGTTGTAATTGTGGTTAATTTATTAATAGCTAAAGTAATGGTTAGTTTATTGCTATCTATCGGCATTATTTTTTTTGTATTTGCTTGTTTTCCAGCAACAAGATCAATGTTTCAATCATGGAGTGGATTAGCATTAAATTATATTATTTTAAATTTATTATATGCTGTAGCAGCTAAACTTGCTGGAGATTTATTTTTAAAACATTTAGCAGATCCAAATGAACTGATTGCGAAATGTGGAGTGCTTTTTATTTCAACAGTCATTATAGCACTTGCCTTAAATCAAATCCCAACTCTTTCATCATCTCTAACTGGCGGCGTAGGTATCAGCCCTTATTCTGTGGGCGGTTTACTTAATGGCGCGAAGAATTTAGCTGGTTCAGCTAAACGCGCGATGTTTGGGCAATCACAAGGAGCGAGTAAAGGGCTAGTAGGACATGGAAGAGATTTAGGAAAAAAAGCCATAACGGCTTGGAAAAATCGCGGTACAGGTTCGGCTGGTAATAAATAAGAGGTTAAACATGAAAGCACTTTTTTTAATTTTATCAACAACACTATTCATTTCAGCGTGCAGCAGCTCGCCCCCACAAGCTAATGAGCCGAAAGGTAAATGGCAACAAGTAAATAGTTCACACTATTACATTGAAAACGCAAATAAAACAGTTACCCCGAATAAAAAAGGAGTTAATTAATGGTTAAATGGTTCAATAAAAATAAAAAAGCGGTGTTAGAAAAAAATGTTGAAGAACATTCAGAAGAATTGACACTTGCCGAGAAAAAAACAATTAATGAGCGGACTAAACAACATTTTGCTCAAAAACAAAAATTTGAAAAAGACCGCACAGACTTTAACGCATTAAAAGCGAAAATTGGTTTAACAATCGGCGCTATCGGAACGGCAGTAGGGCTGGCTGGCGTGTTAGCGGTGGCATTTTTAACCCCGTTAAAAACGACAGAGCCGTTTGTGATTCGGGTCGATAACAACACAGGGCATACTGATATTGTAAAACCAATCTCTAATGCAGAGCAAACCACATACGGCGAAGAGTTAGACAAGTATTGGCTGGCTAAGTTCGTTTTAGAGCGCGAATCCTACGACTGGGATTTGATTAAAAACTCTTATTCAACCGTAGAGCTGATGACAACAACAAACCTTTTTAACGAATATAAGGCTTATATTACAAGCCCTGTTTCGCCCGTAAATTTGTTTAAGCAAACTAAAAAAATCAAGGTTCAAGTGCTATCCGTGGCATTCGTTAATGGGTTGGGTCAAGTACGCTTCTTAAAACAAGTTTTAAGTGCAAACGGCGACGTGGACGCAACTATTCCAGCCACTTATTGGCTTGCCACAATCGCCTTTGACTACAAGCATAAAATCAAGTTAGAGCAACAGCGCATGATCAATCCTTTGGGATTCCAAGCAATCAGCTATCGCGTGGATTCTGAAAACTTAATTAAAAAATCAGATCAATAGGGACGGCGCAAAATGAAGAAATTATTACTCACAGGCATTGCATTAAGTTTAATTCCCCATTTTGCCAATGCAGAAGCGCAGCCGCGCGGTTCACATTTAGATAACCGTATTAAAACCGTTATGTATAGCCCTGATAATGTAACGAGAATCAACATTCGCGCAGGCGTAAGCTCTTTGATTCAGTTACACCCTAACGAAGTTGTAACTGGCGTAGGGCTTGGCGATTCTGAGGCGTGGAATGTTAATGTTAAAGGCAGCAACATTTGGATTAAGCCTATTGCGCAAGAGCCTGATACTAACTTAACGATAACCACAGATCGTCGCACTTACTATTTCAATTTGGCGACGGCTAAAAGCCGTAATGCCGCCTCTTGGGGCGTGCGTTTTGAGTATGACGATAAGGCTAAACCGAATCCATTTACGCGCCCGTGCAGCGGACCTACTCAAAATTACCGTTATTTTGTGCAAGGCGATAATGCAAAAAAAATCTTTCCCGTTGAGGCTTGGGATAATGGCGTTTTCACTTGTTTGAGATTCCAAACTGGCGCAGAAATGCCCGTCGTTTTCAAAAAGTTAGCAGACGGCACAGAGGGCTTAGTTAATTCTCACATTGAAAACGATATTGTGGTGATCCATGAAATCAATAACGAGTACCGAATCCGCTTAGGCGATTTAGTCGCTGGCTTAAAGACCGATAAACTTGAAGCAAAAAACGTGATCAACAACACAACCAACGGCAAGCGTAGAGAGGTGCAGGAATGAGAAACGACGACAAACAGGATTTAGGCGGCATTCCCGACGTAGGCGATTCACTCAATGGAATGAATGACCGTAACGACGTTGAAACGGGGATTGTCAGAAAAAGAGGCAATAAGACCCTTAACATGATTTTGGGCTCAGTCGCAGGATTAATTATTTTCGGCACTTTAGCCTATCTAGTTTTAGGGTTTGATGCCGAAACGGATAGCGATATAGCAGGGATTGCAGTCAAACAAGATGAAGCCCTACTCGATAAAGAAAGCAACAATAATTCCCTTGACGCGCAAATGTTAGCGATTAAAAAGCAACAAGAAGAAGAGGAAGCTCTACGCAAAAAAGCAGAGGAAGAGGAGCGGCTACGCAAGTTGAGAGAACAACAAGAAGCGCAACAAGCCACCCAACAAGAAGCCGAAATTCAAGCGCGAATCAACGGCGGAAATGTTACACCATCACAAAATTATGCTGAGGAAGAAAAAGTAGAAACGCCAGCAGAACGTCGTTTAAGAGGTACAGCAACCATTCAGCTTGAGGGCAGAGAGGGCAACGGCGGCGGCGAAGATGACCCCAACAGCCTAAATAATGCCTTATCAGGCGAAGTTTACGCCAAAGGCTCAGCCAAAATGATTCGTGGGCGTGAACTGCTTTTAATTCATGGCACGCAAATTCCTTGCGTATTACAAACTCGCCTTGTAACGGATCACCCAAGCATTTTGATTTGCCAAGTTACCAAAAACATTTTTTCCGCCGATGGCTCAACCCTTTTAATCGAACGCGGCTCAAAAGTTTTCGGCGAACAGAAAAAAGCCATTATTACAGGGCAAAACATGGCATTTGTAAGCTGGTCTGAGGTTGATACCCCTAACGGCGTGCGCGTGCGCATTGATAGCCTCGGCACAGATAGCTTAGGCGCAAGCGGCGTGAATGTCTGGGTTGATGAAAAATGGGGCAAACGCTTTGGCAGCGCAATCTTGCTTTCCTTTATCAAAGACGCTCTTTCAACAGGTTCACAAGTTGCCTCAAGAAATTCAAACGGCACGATTGTTTATGAAAATAGCGAACAGAATACGGGCAGAATGGCTGAAATTGCATTAGAAAACAGTATCAATATCCAGCCGACAGGCTACGCCTTACAAGGTCAGCTAATCAATATCCTTGTTGCGCGTGATATTGATTTTTCCAGTGTTTACAGCCTGAAATAGGAGCGGTTTATGAGTGATGATTTATTTCAAGAATCAGGCATTGATACCTCTTCTGTGGCAAGAGCCATGCTTCAAAAAACGGGCATTTATGACGTAATCAATCAAGAGGGCATTACAGAGGTTGCCATTAATGAACCCGAAAAAATCTTTTTTGAGGGTAAAGATGGTTGGGAATATGTCGTTGCCCCTGCATGTAACTATACAAACCTTAAGGCATTGGCAAATGCCTTAACGGTTTACAGCGGCTCAAAATTACCCTTTGGCGATAATAACCCTATCGCCTCGGTAGTGTTACCCGACGGCGAACGGGGGCAGATTCTTACCTCGCCAGCAACCGAAGCAGGGTTTATTGCATTCACATTGCGTAAACCCTCTCAAACCCGTTTTAAGGTTGATGACTATCAAGCCAGCGGCAGATTTTCAAAAATAGTGAACGCCGAAGCCTTTAAACGCGGCACAATCCCCGATTATATGCAAGAGATGAAAAAATGCCAAAAAGAGGGGCGTTACGCCGATTTTTTCCGCATTGCCGCTGCGCATAATATGAACGTGTGCGCCGTAGGTGGTACAGGCTCAGGCAAAACAACTTTTGCCAAAGCCTATGCCGACCTTGTTCCCTTAGATCATCGCATTATAACCATTGAGGACGTTCACGAGTTAAGCCTACCTTACCATTGGAATCACTTACATTTGTTTTTTGATACGGAGTATCAGAAATCAAAAGGGATTAGCCCAAAAGAGCTAATTAAATCCGCAATGCGTATGAAGCCCGATCACATTTTTCTCACAGAGTTACGCGGCGACGAAACTTGGAACTACTTTGAAGCCCTGAACACGGGGCATAACGGCAGTATTACCTCAACCCACGCTAACGATTGCCGCGCGACGATTCCTCGCCTTGCAGGGCTTGTTATGCAATCTGAAATGGGAAAGGTATTGAGTGAACAATACATTATGAAAACCCTTACAGGTGCTTTAGATGTTGTTTGCTTTTGGAAACACACCTACATGACCGAAATTTTATTTGAACCAGAGAAGAAACTTGAGGCAATGTATGAATGAACTTGATAAAAAGAAAAAGCTCGTACTGCTTTTACTTGCGTTATTTGGCACAGTTGGCGCAGCCGTTTACGGCTGCTCAACCGCAAGCGAATTAGCTTATTCTTGGCTCAAGATCGGGTATGAATCTAAGCTAACCAGTATTTTTAGCTTAATTAGTGCGGTAAACGACGCAACCCCACCCAAAGCAAAAGCCGCTATCTTCGGTGCAACCGCACTTGGCGCAGTAATTGCGATTGCCCCACTTATTTTTATTGGCGTAGTGATTTGGGGATTGAAGCCAAAAGAAGAGCTTTACGGCTCAGCTCGGTTTGCGACTGATTTAGAAATTAAAAAATCAGGATTATTGCCAACCCCAGCCCAGCGCAAAGAATCTAAATACCCCTCAATCTTGATTGGTAAATATAAAGGGCAGTATTTGCACTTTGCAGGACAGCAATTCCTTTATTTATCCGCGCCGACCCGAAGCGGTAAAGGGGTTGGTATCGTAATCCCGAACCTTTTAAATTACAGCGATAGCGTCGTTTGCGTAGATATTAAACTTGAAAACTTCTTCTTTACCGCAGGATTCCGCGAGAAGTGCGGTCAAAAAGTTTTCTTGTTTTCGCCTGACGGCTTTGCTGAAAGCGAAGAGGCAAGACAAAACGGACAAATTAAATCACACCATTATAACCCTCTTCACTATATCCGCCGTGATATGAAATATCGCGACGGCGACGTGCAAAAAATCGTTGATATTCTTTTCCCACCGAACGGCAAAGATCCGTGGAATGCGTTAGCTGGAAACCTTGGAAAAGGCTTAATTTGTTATTTGCTTGATATAGAGCAAAACGAAATCAAGCGTTCTGAAAGAAATTTTAGAAAATTAGCTGAAATCCAAAAACCAACCATTCCGCTAATGATGAGCTTAGGCGCAGGAAAAGGCGGTTACAAGGGCTTTATGGAAAGAGCTATGCGAGAGCATGAAGACGGCGAAAATGAGCTTTCAGAAGCGACAAGAACCGCATTTAACGAATTTTTAGGCACACATGATAGCGGTCAATCCTCAGTTATGATGACCTTTAACGCGCAAATGAAAGTTTACACCAACCCAACTTGTGCAGCAGCGTTAAGCGACAACGATTTTGATTTTGAAGATTTGCGCAAGCAAAGAATGTCAATCTACGTCGGTTTAAGCCCTGACGGTTTGGTTACTTATTCGCGCCTAATCAATCTGTTTTTCTCACAGTTAATCATGGTCAATACTCGCGTGTTACCAGATCAAGACAAAAACCTTAAATATCAATGTTTACTCGTACTCGATGAATTCCCAGCGTTGGGCGCGGTAAACATTTTAGCCGATGCAATCGGCTTTACCGCAGGTTACAACGTGCGCTATTTGATTATTGTGCAAGACCACAGCCAATTATGCTCACAAGAGCTTTACGGCAAAGAACGGGCAAATAACTTGCGTAAAAACTGTATGATTCGCGTGATTTATCCGCCGAAAGAAGTTGATGAAAATACAAAAGAAATCAGCGAAACCTTAGGCTATAAAACCGTGAAGAAAAAAGAGGAAAGCCGTACTTATTCCGACGGCAAGACCTCTAAAACAGTTAATAACCGAGAGCAGCAACGGGCATTGATGTTGCCACAAGAGATTGTCGATTTAGGCACAATCAACTACAAAAATACCAGCGTTGCGCTTAAAGAAATTATCATCATGGAGAAAGTGAAACCGTTTATTGCGGACAAAATCATTTATTTTGATGAAGCTGTATTCCAAGAGCGCAAGGATTATTCCGTTAAAAATATCCCAGCAATCCCCTTACTTTTTAACAACTAAGAGAGGTTAAAAATGAACGAAACAACACTTGCCCTATGGCTTTCCATAGCCGCATTTTTAATAGCCATTGCCGCCTATTTGAAAATGCCACACAAAAAGAAAATGGCAACCATCGCCTTTGACCCTGAAAAACAACGTGGAGGCTCTAAATGAGTAAAAAAATCTTTCAATGTTGCGCGATTGCAACCCTAGCAATGCCAACAATCGCTTTTGGCGCAAATAACAATGCGGAGTCTGATTTACTCACGGGCGACGCAAGAACCGCGTGCGAGGTTATTTTGTGCTTATCCTCAGCGCAAGGTAAAGGGATTGCCGAGTGCCAAGCCCCTTTGCGCCGTTATTTCAGCATTAAAGCGAAAAAATGGCACAAAACGTTGGCTAAGCGACGTGCATTTTTAAACTTATGCCCGTCTGCCAATGAGAACGCGAAAATGTCGGCACTAACAACCGCAATTCAGCACCAAGAATACGCGTGCGATGCCGCAACACTCAATGACCGCACCGAAACAAGACGGTTAAGAATTTCAAGAGATGATGACACAGAAAGCCACGGATTCGGGCGTTATCGCCGCGTAGTAAGAACGCAAGCCTATATCCCACAATTCTGTAAAGATCTCTATAACCATGAATTTACTGAGTACAACATGAAGCCGCCAAAATACACTTGCGACGCAAACAAATGGTACTCACAAGCAGATTGGGAGCGCGGTTACACCCGAGAAGTAGTAAGCAAAGTATGGAACAGTCAAAAAGATGACTACGATTACACCTACAAAGAAACCCCAATTAAAAAAGCCTGCTGGGAATAAGGAGCGCAGAAATGGCATACACAAATAACCTTGTAATTTTGTTTGGCAACGTTGGCAAAGATCCTGAAATAACACAATTTGCGGACGGCGGCTTGCAAGCAACCCTTTCTCTTGCAACGGTAAACAGTTATAAACCGAAAGATAGTGAAGAATGGGTAGAAACAACCGACTGGCACACAGTTAAGGCAACTGGCAACAATGCAAAACAAATTGCTGACTATGTACGCAAAGGTCATCGATTAGAGGTGATCGGACAGCTAAAAAATAACAACTATGAAAAGGACGGCGTAAAGCATTATGGCTATATTGTGCAAGCTCAAAAGCTCGTTTTTGTCGAAATCACAAAAGATAAGCCCGAAGCCTTACCCGTTAAATCAGTACAAAGTAAATCGGCTGAATAACCACTCAAAAATAGCCCTTTACGGGCTATTTTTATATAAGGAATGTATATGTTTAGTAAAAATGATCTAATTCGTAGCTACGAAGATATAGATTTTGATGAACCAATTAAAATCATCGCATATGAAAATAATGGCATTTCTACACCATTAGAAGTTCCTGATAATGAAGAGTTAGAAACATCAGGAATGTTATTTTATCAGGAACTATCAATAGAGATTGATACTCCAGAATTAAAACTAAAACTATTGCCTTTCATATTCGCCTATTTTAAACATCTTCAAAGTGCAGCAATTATAGAAAATTACCATAAAGACAAATCAAAAAGAAATATTCTATCTTGTGATATGTATATATATCAAGATGATAGTGAGTCAATAAAAAATTGGGAATGCTTCTTAAACCTTATTAAAAAAAATAAAGAACTATATCATTTTAGCCTTACATTAGAAGAATACAGAAAAAAGATAGCATTTATTTGCATTGATTTTATTATGAAAAAAGGAAAATAGAATGCGTTTATTTATTGCAGAAAAGCCCGAATTAGGGCGCGTAATTGCCGAAGCTATCGGCATTCAAGAAAGAAAAAACGGCTACATTATTTGCCACGGCGGAAACACGGTAACGTGGGGATTCGGTCATATTCTCAAACAAGCCGATCCTGAAAGCTATAACCCCGACTATAAAAAATGGGATTTAGCCGCCCTGCCCTTACAAATTCGCCCGTTTAAAATGGAAGTCATGGAAGACAAAGCAGCACAATTTAAAACGATTCAATCGCTTATCAAGCAAGCCGATACTGTTGTTAATGCTGGAGATCCCGACGCTGAGGGGCAACTTCTTGTAGATGAAATTTTGCACTATTGCCATTATCAGGGTAAAGAAGAGCGAATTTTGATTAATGACTTGAACGTGGAAGCAGTCAAAAAAGCCTTAAAAGATATTCGCCCGAATACAGACTTTAAAGGGCTTTATAATAAGGCTCTAGCACGCTCACAAGCGGATTTCCTTTATGGAATCAATCTGACTAGAGCTTATTCAAAAGCCGCTGAAAAAAGAGGGGTTAAAGCGATTTTAAGCGTTGGACGCGTACAGACCCCAATTTTAGGGCTGGTTGTGCGCCGCTATCTTGCCAACAAAAACCATGCTGAAAGTTTTTATTACACCGTAACGGGCGACTTTGAGGGGATTAATGCTCGATTGATCACAACAGACACTATGCCCGTTGATGACAAAATGCGCATTATAGATCAAGCATTCGCTGAAAGCGTTGTTAGCCATTGCCAAGGGCAATCCGCCCAAATCTTAGCCTCTCAAGTTCAAAGCAAAAAAGCCGCTGCGCCGCTGCCGTTTTCGCTTTTAAAACTACAAGCCTTGATGAACCGTAAACATGGTTATAGCAGCGATAAAGTGCTGGAAATAACGCAATCCTTACGCGAAAAACACAAAGCCATTACTTACAACCGTTCAGATTGCCGATATTTAAGCACAGAACAATTTGAGCAAGCCCCCGAAACGCTCAATGCGATTTCAGGCGCATTTTCTGATTTGGCACAAGCCTTTAAACAGGCTAACCCACAACAGAAAAGCAAGGCTTTCAATGATAGTAAAGTAACCGCGCACACCGCGATCATACCGACCCCAAAAACCGTTGATTTGAGCCAATTCAGCGAAGAAGAAAAAAATGTTTATCGCGCGATTGTTGAGCAATATCTGATTCAATTCTTGCCACCGAAAGAATTTGATGTTGCAACCGTTGAATTTAGCGTTGCAGATTACAAATTTAAGACCTCAGCAACCAAAGTAACCGCTTTAGGTTGGACGGCGGTAAGAAAAGAATCCGAGGAGGAAGAAAGCGACGTGGGCGAAGATAACGGCGATTTTACCGCACTTTCTGCTCTCTCTGAGGGTGCAACAATCGATTGCCTAGATGCCGAAGCCCAAAAGCAAAAAAACAAACCGCCTGCGCTATATAGTGAAGCCTCGTTGCTCGAAGATTTACAGCGTGTTGCCGTCTATGTAACCGATCCTAAAATCAAGCAACTTTTATTAGCCAAAGACGCACATTCTGCCGACGAAAAAGGCGGCATTGGCACGCCTGCTACACGCTCAACGATGATAAAAACCCTCAAAGACAGAGGATTTATCACGGAAGACAAGAAAAAATTAATCCCAACAGAAAAGGGGCTTGAATTTTTCAATGCGCTGCCGACACTTGCCACCTCTCCCGACCTCACGGCACTTTGGCACGAACAACAAGATTTAATTGAGCAAGGAAAATTAAGCGTAGATGAATTTTTAGACGATACCGAAAAATTCATTGTTGAGCAGATCGAACTTGCTAAAGGGGTTAAGTTAGAAAACCTTGAAGACAAAGCGACGGGTAACCCTTGTAGCTGTGGAAATGGATTTTTGACCCTGAAAGGCAAAAAAGGAAGCGAATTTTTCGGCTGTTCAAACTACCCGACTTGTAAGGTAACGAAAGCCGCCCTAAATGGCGAGATGCTACCCGATTGCCCTTGCTGCGGCTCAGCCTTGAGAAGCAATGATTATGGCGTATTCTGCTCGAATGATGATTGTTTGAAGCTATTTAGAAAGGTTGCCGGAAAAGCTCTTACTGATACGCAGCTACTCTTGCTTTTAACTAAAGGCAAGACCGCACAAATAAAAGGCTTTGTTGGGAAAACTGGCAAACCTTTTGAAGCAATTTTGCAACTGAATAAATCAGCAAAAAAAGTTGATTTTATTTTTAACAAATAGATTGCAATCTTTCCCCAAAGGGGTATGATGACAATCAGAGAATCTCAGATTTTCTTTAATTTAGGCGATTAGCTGCCGTAAATGCTTACTTAATTTAGGCGATTAGCTGCCGTAAATGCTTACTTAATTTAGGCGATTAGCTGCCGTAAATGCTTTTGAGGTTTTTATGCAATTCTACTATATCAACTCAGATTACATTAACTATCTAAAGCAGACTGATTCCAAGAACGTACAAAATAACTATGAGGGCGCAAAAAATCAAAAGCCCTATGTCGGTATTTTGTTAAAGGTAAAAAATCATGATTATTTTGCGCCACTTTCCTCTGATAAATCAGGTAAGTACGCCAAAATAAAAAAATCAAACCCTACTGTTTATAAACTAAAAACACATAACAATAATTATTTGGGTGTGATAAAAATTAATAACATGATCCCTGTAAAAAAAGAAAATATCACACTTATAGATATATCTAAGATTGAAGACAAGCCTTACAAAAAACTATTAAATACGCAACGGGGAATAATCAATGACAACAAAAAAGAGATTCAGCAAAGGGCTGAATCTTTATATGATTTAGTCGCCAATAAAAAGAACTCTTTTTATTCAAACATTTCTGCAAAATTTAAAGAGTTGGAAAAAGCCTGCGATAATTACCAACAAAAGCAAGTCAATTCAGAGAAAATTTATTCCATAGAGTTTTCTTATGAGAAAAAATATTCAGAAGCACACGGATCTAAAAGCTATGGCGTTTATGTCAATGACCAACCCTCAGCTTTAGCGATTAAAGATGATCCACAGGTCGCAAAAGTGCTTGAAAAAATCGCAGAAAGAAAGGAATTTCTGGATAAAGGCATTACAGCAGAATCATTAAAAGTTGGCTTAATCTCGCCCCGAAAACTGGAAAATGAGTTTAAAATCACGCGCCCTGATAACTTAACCGTCGATAGTTCAGGTAAAAATGTTCAAGTTCAAATTACGGAAAAAGAATCAAGTAGCGCACGCTAAAAAAGAAAAAGGCTAGATAACACTAGCCTTTTTTCATTGCGCTGAAAACGCATTTAATCAATTTTTTCAGCAGTTAGACTCACACCAAAAATTGGGTAAGCTTTGCCGTTTTGCAAAGCAATTAAAGTATGCCCACGTCGTTTTGCTTCCTCAACGTCATCAGCTTCAACTTCAACGCTTTTAACCATTTCGCCAAGTGCGGTAAAAGGTACTTGTGAACGCAATGTAATGTTAAATTTCATAGTGATTTCTCCATAGTTAGTTAAACAAGAATTAAAGCCCCATACTGGATTGTTTTTTAATCTCTTTGGCTTTCTCTACTTTATCGCCAAGATGATTAACTGTTCGATTCTCAGGTCGGCTAGCTTTCAGCTCGTTATCTAATTTTTTCGGTTGGATAACACCTGATTTCAGATTATTTGCGGTAATGCCTTTTGCCGCTAAATCTTTGTGTTTCGCCACACTATCTAGCACATTCGATAGTTTCGGATTTTGCTTGATAGCCTCTTGAGCTGGCTTACCATTCAGCGATACAGAATAAGTCGGCTTGCCTGTTTGTTCAGTAAGAGCTTTATCGTAAGCAAATTCAACCTTGATAGGCTCTTTCTTGAGAATTTCCTCTTTGGCAATGTTCATCACTGAATCAAATTCAAACTGATAAATATGCGATTTACCCTGATTAAATTCATTAACGGCTTTTTCAAAAGTCTGATTGTAACGCTGATCTTGAAGTAATTTATCGGCAATATCCGCAATTTTAATTTTGCCCTTATCAAGTTTTTCAATATCTTGCTTAACAGATTGGAAATAATCTCTATCCGCTTGCACAACCGCCTTAATACTTTCATAGTAATTTTTGGAAAATTCAGGATCACGCTGCAATGTATCAAGCGATTTGCCACTTGATAACCCTTTCATCTCAAGGGCTTCATTGTAGGTAGTGATATACATTGGTTCTTTCTCACATTTTTCCACAAATGAATGCGGATCAAGCGTTCCATTAAGCTGTTTTTCCACGTCGATTTTTGATTCTTCCAAGGCTTCTTTATAGCCTGCCACTTTGGAATCATAAAAATCTTGGCGATTGTGCGCCACGCTAAGCTCTTGTAATGCGGTAGCTTCTTCACGGGTAAGATTTTCTTTGCGCACCTCTTTCAGCATATCCTCAAAAGATTTTTCTTCGGCAAGTTTTAGCATAGCGTCAAAATACCGCTCTTCTTTGACTGGTTGCTGTTCATCCCGTTGCTCGATGCCGTCCGCTGAACCTTTTTCTTGAATCGCTGGCGATTGTTGCTGCTCGATTGGTTCAACTTCTATTTGTGAAGATTTAACCTGTATTGGCTGCTCCATTTCGCCCGTAGCCTGTTTTTCTTGGGCTGGGGCTGGCTGCTCAATGTCTGCGAATTGCTGTTGTTCGATTGGCGCGACCTCAACTTTTGAAGATTCCGCCGCTTCAATGCTTGCCTCCGGCATTGATTGCACTTGTTGCGCGTTTTGGGCGGATTCAATAAAGTTTTCAACGTGTTTTTCCATTTCAAGCTCTTTCCGCCGCTCCATTAATTGCTCTTGCAATTCCGCTGGTTTAAGAATAACAGGTAGATTATTCACGGCGGCGGATTCAACAATCATTTCTTTAAATTCACGACTACCATTAATGCGTAGTTCGTTGCCGTAACGGTCGATAGAAACTTCAAGAAAGAACTTGATATTTTCCGCGCTCAAATCTTTTTGATTAATACGCATTTTCTCTCCGTCATCAGTACAAATTAGCTTGCCGTCGGTTAAGGATTTATACTCAATTTTCCCGTCTTCATGCTTTGAAATGCCGATATTATTTTTCTGCAATGCTGCCTGTAAGTCAGGGTTTTTGAACGTCAAATTTCCCTGATAATCGTCTTTGACTTCCTCGCCGACGTGGGATTGATAAATTTGCTTGGCATAATGTTGTACTAACGCCGCATTTTGATTTTGCAATAAATCATTGCGCTGTTGATTAAACGCAAATTCAAACGGTTTTTCATCGCGCATAGCGTTACGCTCTTCCGCCCGTGCTGCTGGTTCAATCGAATTTAATGTAGCCATGTTAAAGTCCTCTAGTGATTTGATTGTGTAGCCGCTTTGCTGAAAGAAAATTCGCGCATCCTGCACATATCGCGCCGATTCTTTCGCAAAATTATCAATAAGTTCTTTTCGTTGCATTGAACGAAAAGAAGCTATTGCTAGTTCTTGATCTCGTCTTTTTAAGTCAAGGTGCGCCCTTTCATAAATGCGTTTTTTTTCCGCTCTGAAGGCATTACGATTATCTACCCCCATGTTATGAAGAGTGAGCCTTACCTGTTTTTCAAATAGGCGCACGTCTGAATCAAACGCTTTGATATTATCGCGCATTCTTTCCGTCGCCAGTCGTTCTTGATTTGCTGCCTTGTTCGCTTGGTGATCGTAGCAGTAAATCAACACGCTTTTAGCCTCTTGCCATTCAAGATTTAAATGCTTAGTTAGAAAATCAGAGGCGTTTAAATTTTGCTTTCCAACATTAAACCGTGGGCTGCCGTCTTTGGCGTAACTAACCTTGTGCTGCTTTGGGTCGATTTCATAAACTCGGCTCAAATGCGATAAAAAAGCATTGGGTTCAATGTTGCGCCGAATTTCCGCAAATTGAGCCAACTCAGCGCGTTTATTTACTTCCTCGTAGGTTTGCTTGGCTAACCCTAAAAGTGCGTTAGATTGGCTGAATTTAACCGTTTTATGGCTATATTTATTTTGGGTAGCAAGATACCGTTCAAATGGCGTAACGGCTTCCCGTGTTTTGAACTCAAAAGAATCGGGTTGTTTATTAAAAATGTTCTTTTGAAAAGTGCGCATTGGCGCACCTTTAGCAATTTGTGAAAAAGAGCGAGTAGCCTTAAGAGGCTGTTTTACTATTCCGCTAGAGCTTCCAAGGCGGCTAACGCCTCTTCTTCGGCTTGGATCATACCGTCGCAAAATGGAATGGTGATCGGCGTTCCCGTTTCGTAAATGATTGAGTTCATTTTCGGGCAAAACACTTTGAGTTCTTTGTTCTCTTTGATGTGTTCGATGAACCATAGTGCCGCCTTGCAAACCTGACAAGCTGACTGCCTGTCGGGTAGCAACTCGGGATTTTCCTCGATTAACGTTAAGAGCGTCGGGCTGGTTATTTCTCGCCCGTCTGCCCTCTGTTTCAACTCTTCCGCTATTGTGCGTTGTTCGGTATTTTCGTTCATAATTCTGCTCTCTTTCTGCTAAAAGTTGCTGCTTTTCGCTTGCATCTGCCTGCGCGTATTTTTGCCGAAAAGTAGGGGTTGCGAAGTCCACAAATTTAATTTCTTTACTAACCCGATTTTTCCATTCATCAAGGCGTGTCTCAATGATTGCTTGGCTCTCTTTTGGCAATGATTTTGTAACGATAGCCTGCTCAGAAAAAATAGGGTGCTTGAGGTTAGTAAATTTTTTATCGTCATCAAGACGTATCGCAAGATACTGATTCGCTTTGCCCTGATTCCGTATTTTGACCTCTCCAAATTTAGCCAAATGGCTTTCAAATTCTGAAAGCGTATTGATTTTGCCTTGAGCAATATCACCAACCAATTTAGCTTTAAATTCGCTTTGTTTTTCGCCGAAAAAGTCGCCTTTAATTCGCGATAAAACATTAGCCGAATGATGACCGCCGCCACGCATAAAATCCTTTGGCGATTCAAGGTTATATTTGTAGTTTAAATGCTCTTGAATGGCGTCTAAATAAGTAACATTTTTAACGTTCTTATCATCTATATAGCCAGTTGGTAAAAGTTTATTTCCAGTTAATAAATTAATTTCAGGGATAACGATATGAATATGCGGTTTACGCGTTATCATTTCGCCTGTTTTACTATCTTTTATTGCTTTAACTTTCGGCAAATGCGCCTCAGCATAAAAATTATACTCATCATCAGAATAAGCAGCGAGTAAAAGCTCTTTATAATCAGCAACAACAGATTGTAAGACTTCCTGACTAATATCATCTTCACGAAAAGACAAAGTGATATGCAAATAACGCTCTTGACCATTATCAGAAATAGAATTAATTACCCTATCAGTAAGTTCTAAATCGCCGTCTAAAATAACACGATTATCTAATTCATCTCGCGATAATAAACGATCTTGTTTTAAGCCTTTTTCAAGATATTCAGCAACCCCTGAATTCCCACCGCTAACTTCAACTATCATTTAAAGACCTTTTTAAATGCTCATTGATACTAATTAAAAGATTTATTCCTTTCAAAAAAAGATTTTCAGAAATAACACCACTTTTAAAAGCAGAATTAAAAGACTTTGCCAACTGATTTAAATTATTACCAGATTTATTTACTACTCTTAATATGTTAAAATAATCAACAGGTTTTAATTCATTAAATGTAACATTGATATTTTTCTGTTTACTCAGAAAAATATCTCTGAAAAACTCAGATTTGGTTTTATCGCTTTTGTCTAATAATTCTCTAAACGGCTCAAATTCTTCTTCTTTAAGCCGAAAACTGATAACAATATCTTTATTTTTTTTCGCCATATTATAGAAGCCTCTTAGCTCGTAGAGATAAATTAATACACTTGGCTTTTGAATGAAAAAAACTGTTTTTGCGCGTAACGCACTCAAGCCGTAGGCGGTTTTGGGGTTTTAAAGGGGTATCCCCCTTTAGCACGTCGATTTTACTACACCGCCTTGCGGTTTGTAAACATCGTTGTCGTGCCTATGTAAAAATAGAAACATGATAAGCACTTCAATTATACTTCATAAAAACTTCAATATAACTTCATAAATAAATCACTTATACTTCATTTAAACTTCAAAAACACTTCACATATACTTCAAAAATCATTGACACAACGACATAAGTTACAGTAAGCTATACCAAACACCGAACAAGGGGGGCTAATGAGCCAAAAAGAATTAATCTCTCGCCTTGATATTCTGAAAAACGATATAGCAGGCAGAACGAACAATAGAGCAATAACATCAATAATTGCTAGATACACTGATTTGATTCAAGAATGCGTAAATTACGGACTTACAAGAAATGAAATATACAATCTTATTTTTAATGATTCTGATAAAGACTCGATAAAATTTAGTTATTTCACGAACGTAATTCTTTATAGAGCAAGATTAAAATCTAAAAAAAACAAAACAACCACATTAACCAATAAATCAAATAGGAGTGCAATTTACGAACCAGCAAAAATAGATCAACAAAACACGATTATTAAACAAAGAACAAACCCTTTGGCACATTTATCTGAGCCAAAGAAACAAGAACATGATAGCTCTAGCGATATTGATTCACTAAATGCAAGGGTTGCTAGAATGCTAAAAGAACAGGAAACTCAAAATGATTAAAAATAGCGTAAACTTAATTCTTCAAGGTAAAGGCGGCGTAGGTAAAAGTTTTATTTCATCAATGCTTGCACAGTATTTTTCAGATTTTAAAGGCGTTGAAATGGTTGGCGCAGATACCGACCCTGTAAATCGCTCTTTTGAAAGTATTAAAAAGTTAAATGCTGTTGGCATTGATATTTTAAAAGACGGCGCAATTATTCAAAGCAAATTTGATAGCCTATTTGAAAATATCATCAATCTTACTGAATCAACATTCGTTGTTGATAATGGTGCTTCAACATTTATTCCAATGCTGAAATACATTAAAGATAATGATGTAATTTCTCTATTCGATGAAATAAATCGCCCTATTTATATCCATACCGTTATTGTAGGCGGTCAATCCAGCAATGACACATTTCAAGGCTTAATCAGTTTATATGAACTTATTGCAAAATCTAAAAATGTAAAATTGGTTGTATGGCTTAATGAATTTCAAGGCGATATTCATTTTGATAAAAACATTGAAAAATTAGTGAAAAATAAAGTTGCTGGTATGGTAACGGTTAAAAACTGGCAATCCGACGCATTCACTTTTGATTTAGAGAAAATGACAACTAACCGCCTAACGCTTGAAGAAGCATTAAACTCAAGCGAATTTAACTTAATGGCAAAAAACCGCTTAAAACGCATTTTTAACGACGTTTATATCCAACTAGATACTATCTTCGATGACGGCAAAAAAATCGCTGTATTAGAAGTCTAGCAATCCCAAAAAGAGCGGTAAACCGCTCTTTTTGCTATCGGATAAGGGATAGTTACCCGAAAGGGCGCAAACGCTGCTTGCGGTTGTTGCTTTTTTTGAGCTGAAATCAAGCAAACCTCGCAGATTGAAGCCAAAAAATATAGCCCGCCCCACGTCACAAAACGACGTGGGAATCCCCAAAATTCAGATGATCGACACTCAAAACTACATTCAGAAAGGAAAACAAAATGACTGATGAACAAGAAAAATTAGGCGCAGAAACCGCCCCAGCGACGCATAAAGAAGCAACCGAAGCACAACCAATCGAAACAACAAGAGAGGATATAGAAGCCGCCATAGAATCAAAAAGAGAGGCAATTAAGGAAAAATTACAGGTTGATGATGAAGCCTTTGATACGTTGATTAAAGGCACTATTATTGAATGTTTTTTGCAACTAAAAATAAGAATTGAGCCTGACGACCCTATTTTTGCGATTTTACTCTCTCAAAAAAGAGTGATGGATTATTACTCAATTCTTATTGCTAACGCATTAAAGCAGTTACCAAGAGATATTAGCAATCGCATTGATTCTAAACTAGAAGATGCCGCCGACTTAACAGAAGCCTTTAAAACTGAATTAGAGGAATTTAAAGCCAGTTTCCAAGAGGCGATAAATTCGCAAGCTCGCGCACTCAATAACGACATAGTGGCAAGTTTTGGCAACTTCACAGAAAAGAAAATCGAAGAGCTGAAAACCGCCGTAAACAGTATTAAAGCCCCTACTGGAAGCGCAACAACCTCAACCTCAAATGGTTTAGGTAAAATCGCAACAATCGTGATTATTGCCTTGCTAGGGCTTAATATCGGCTTATCGGCATTCAACTTAACTAAGTCCAACAGCGCACCTCAAAATGTTGAGGTCAAATATCAAAAAGGGCTACTAGATGGATTCGCGCAAGTCAGAAAAACGATAAACCCGAAAGACGCGGAGAAAGTAGAAAAAATCGTTATTGACGCAATCGATCAGAGATTACGAGGCAAGGAATGAGCTTTTTAGAAGTCTTTTCAATCGCACTTTGTATTATTCCGTTGGTGTATATTGTTTACCTATGCCGAATCAGCATTCGGCGCGGCAACAATAAAAATTTGTGGGGTTCAATCGCTTTACTTGTGAGCTATGCTCTGCTTATCATTTCAGCGAATGAGCCGCTACCTCAAATTATCGTTACACTTTGTTACAGCGTGATCGCTCGTAACTTATTAAAAAAATACCTTGATTTAATCAATGCCGAGTATCGAAAAGAATTAGCCGCCAGTTATCGAGCTGACTTTGAGGAATACGCTTATAAGCCAAGACGAAGAAAGAAATAGCCCTGCGGCTTTGCCGCACGCCCTCAATAGTTCGTTGAGAGCCATTGAGGGCGACGCGCGACGAAAAAGGGGAACTTTGACAAGTTCCCCTTTTTGTTATGCTCTCGCTTGAGCTTGTTTCATTTCAAGCCCTGCTAAATAGGCTTCAAGATCGATAGTTGCGGTTGTGTGCAACTTGATATATTGGCAAACTTTCGCCATTTCTCGCACTTTCATCACTCTAGCCTTGATTGGTTTTTTAAATTCAAAGGCATAGATTACAGCTCTTGCGTATTTTAAGATTTCGATTTCGGTCATAATATGATCCTCATGTTTACCCCTTGGGGTAGATTATTAATAGTCAGCCTTTCGGCTCGTTTTACTTTATCGCTCTATCGCTTTAAAGTGAGGTCATTATAACCCAATCCGT
>QWCR01000190.1_pt1 | contig 28404 bp, 27 predicted proteins | sample 1972581 | NCBI WGS metagenome assembly QWCR01 (sample SAMN09866703, study PRJNA288562) | Human oral metagenome isolate pre4_saliva, whole genome shotgun sequencing... | isolation source: mouth | host: Homo sapiens | place: USA: California
CGTCCGCGGTCTTCAGGTACGGGGCGAGGTCCGGAGCCGGGGGCACCGCCGGGATCGCCGACCGAACAGAGGCCAAGTCACCCTTCGTGGCGTAGGTGGAGGAGGCGGCGGCCGAGGGGAGGGCCGCCTCGGCCGTGGCCTTGACGGCGTCGATCCGACTGCCTAGGGCGGCGTCGCCCTGGGAGCTCTCCTCCTTGGAGGCCAGGGAGGCGGCCTCCCTCTTCGTTAGGAACCGCTGGTCCGCGCCCTCGCGGCTGTACCATGTGAGATCGGCCATAGCCGTTCTACCTCCAGGTGAGTACTCCATTGCCGAGGTCTATGACTTCAGACCTATTGATCGCCTCAAGGATACCCGGCTGTCCCGCATTGCGGACACCGCGCGCGTCCGGGGCTGGCGACGGCGTCGGGTTGGGCGGCTGGGGCTGCGGGACTGGCCCCGGAGGGTTTGGCGCGGGCGCAGACGTGAGAAGGTCCGCGATGTTGAACGTCTCGCCGTCGGCGAGGGTCCGAGTTGTCCGGACATGGGCTCCGAGGTCCCCGGAGATATTGAGATCTATCTCATAGTTCCCCGGGGCGACGGCGGCCGTCTGGCCTGTCTGACCTACCAGATACCCGTCATGGTCGATACGGAACGACGCCCGGCCTGCGACGATGTCTCGGGCCGGGAGCGGGGCTCCGAGGCTGGCGGGAGTGAAGGTGATCCGGCCCAGGCGCCCCAGGCCGTCAGGGCCTACGACGCGGCCGGTGATCGTGGCGGTGGGGGAGGTCATCTGGGCTCCTGACGTAACGGATTCGTCTCAGTCTTTACCCTATCAATCCGATCATGCAATGACTGGACCTCCGTGTACAGGTGGGACCGGTCGGTGCGGGCGTCATTGCGGACGCCCTCGATCTGGTTCTCCAGGCGGGCCATGCGTGCGTCGTGCTGGCGATCCGACTCGCGCAGGTCGTCGACTGACGAGGTCAGGCGGGCCAGGCCGTCAAGGACCTGGCCGAACTTGGCGTCGAGATCGTCACGGAGGTTCGAGTCGTGGTTGTTGTGGACGCCCTCCGAGGCCGACTCCGCGGCGTTCGCAGCCCTCACCACGTGGGCGCTCATACGGGTCATTCTCTCCTCCAGGCGTTCCTGCTGGCGGCTGATCGTGATCTTCAGCCAGGTGATGAGTGCGACCAGCAGGGCCGTCCCCGCCGCGATGACATCCGGCGAGGTCAGCACTGCGACGATCGGTGACGGGGACGACTCTGTGGCGATCATGGCCTACCTCAGCCGGCCAGGGGACCGGCCAGGCCGGAGGAGTGGCGCGGGGTGTAGGAGTCCAGCTCGGAGGCGGCCACGGCGCGGTCGGTCTCCTCAGGCAGGGAGAACGACTTCAGGACCGAGGCGATGGTAGCGGCGCCGGCGATGCCGAGGGCGCCCTTCCAGTCCAGGCCGAAGATCGAGGTACCTACACCGAAGGCGCCGACAAGGGACTGCGAGAAGGTGGAGATGGCCCGCTCGGCGAGACCCTCCCAGAACGTTGCGGTGGCGTACTTCACATGTGCTCCTTCCATAGGTAAGGGCGGGGACCCGTCCGAGTCCCCGCCCTTAGTGTATCCCTATGAGTCTGTGAGGCTTCAATAGGTTACGCAGATGTCACGACCTCACCACAGCCGGAAGCTGTTGGTCTTGGACGCGTTCAGCGCCATCTGGAGCGCCGCGATCGTGGCCTCGCCGAAGTCCCCGTCGACCCAGTCACCGAAGGACCAGCCCGACGGCACTCCAGGCTTGTTCCAGGCCAGAACGAGGTACTGGAAGACCTTCACCATGTCTGAGTCCCACCCACGATCCTCGGGGAGCCGGTACATGCCGGTCAGCTGCTGGATCGAGGACGCCGGCACGGCCTTGTTGAGGAACCGGCGCAGGTTGGCGACGGCGTAGACCTCCTCGTAACCAACTGCCCCCATGACCGACTTCAGCCGGCCGACGGTAGCCGGCCCGTACTCGCCATCCACGGCGAGCTGAGCCTCTCCGGAGGCAGCCTGAGCTGCGACCGAGCCGACGGCGCCACCACCGATCATCCGGTCCCAGGCGGTCCGATCGCGCAGGCGGTCCAGGTCGAGAGTGCCGCTGTAGCCGGGCAGGTGGCCATCCTCCGTGTACTGGTGAATTAGCGGAAATCCCCAGTAACTGACATTAGGTGTGGGCGGGCCCGGGTAGGAGGCGCCGTAGTCCGAGTAGTCGGGGCCGCCCGCATACCAGAGGGGGTACTCGCGGGCCACAGCCGACCAGTCGTAGCCATTCACGGCACTGCCGTTCATGTAGATGCCGGGCGTGGAGCCGGTCAAGGCCTTCACGGTGTCTAGGAAGGTCTTCGCCCAGCCCGGGCCCTGCGGGACGGCGTTCGCCTCCCAATCTAACCACAGCGTCGCCTTGCCCCGTAACGAGCCGACAGCGGACACGAAGTAGCGGGCCTGGGCCGCCGCATCGCCGGGGCGGGCGAAGTGGTAGAACCCCAGGAGCTTCGAGGCGCCAAGCGTGGCGTTGGCCTGGGAGACCATGTACGGGTTCACGTAGTCGTCGTCCTCGGTGGCCTTGACGATCACGAAGTCAGCCCACAGGGCGGCCACGTTCAGGCCCGACTGGTAGGACGAGATGTCGATACCGTGAGCGTGCTGAGGTGTCGACGGAGTCGAGGTGGCCGCCTGCGCCGGCGCCGGAGATACGACCTGTGCGGGACGGCCCTTGGAGAACTCCGGCCACTGTGACAGGAACTTCCCCTCGTCGAAGCGGTGGCAGCTCGTCCACGCCCCGGCCTGAGTGTGCGGGTGGCTGGAGTAGCGGACCGTGCGCGTCTCCTGCCCCGTGGAGTCGCCTAGGTAGCCATCGATCGACCCATCCTCAGCGATCCACGCCTCGGACACGAGCGGGTCACCCCCGTCCTCGACGGCGATGACCACGTGCCCCCTGCCGCCCTCGTTCGCGGCCGACAGGATCACGTCACCGACGCGGAAGCCCCCCGCGGGAGTCAGGTCCGAGTCGTTCCACGGGACCTCATTGAAGCCGCGAGCCTCCAGGCCTGGGCGCATGTTCCCCGTCCAATGGTCATTGATTTCAGGCAGGGCGGCGTGACCCCAGGCCGCCCCGTAGGTGTCGTGGATGCCGTAGCAGATCGCCCCGCACACGAGGCTTGAGCAGTCAGCATTCTGGGGCGAGGACACGTGCCCCTGCCAGTCAGCGTTCGCATACCAGGTACGGCGATCGGGCTGGCTGTAGCCCACGTTCTCCTGATCGCAGATTCGGCGGGCGATGCGCGCCGCCACAGACTGAACTGTCACTTGCTCTCCTTAGGGGCTGTACGGAATGCCTCGAGGCGGGCCTCGAGGTCGGAAACTCTGGCCTCGGCGATGACGGCGCGCTGCGTAAGGCGCGCCACCTCGGCTGTGAGGCCGCCAATGACGGCCATGGCGTCTACCTGCTCTCCCGCTTGCGCGGCGGCCGATGTGTTACTCATTTGCTGTATCCTTCCGGTTTCGTGGCGGGCCCGTACAGGCCGCCGCCCATGGACATGTCGTCAGGCAGGGAGCCCTCACCGCCCTGACTGCTCCCGCCCACGGGAGACGGCGGAGGGAGGTGCCAGACGGACTCCCGAGCATAGTCTCGCATGATGGGCTCCCCGTCCTCGGCGACCTCGTGGTCAATCATTCGGGCCCCCTTGACCAGCACGGCCACTGTCGTGCCGGGAGCGCCCATGACATCTACGCGCCATTCCTCAGGGTTGGAGCGATCCAGCACGGCCCGGGCACCGTCACTGGCGAAGACGACCCACGGGGCCTTTGCCGATGCGATCAGAGGAACGTAGTCCGGCAGGGCCCAGCGAGCGCGGCCCTCGGAGTCGAGGGTCAGGCTCTCCCAATACTCGACCCCGTCGTAGGGAGACTCGGTGCTGGCGTGCATCAGCCACAGCCCGCCGCGCTTGGCGGACAACCTAGGCACCCTCATGGAGAAGTTCTTAGTCCCGGTGATGTGCACTCCAGTATTGGATATCCACACCTGGTTCGTGGGGCCGAACTGCATCGTCGTGGTGTTGCCGTCGGCCCAGAACCTCGGATAGTTCTCACCCATCGGGCGGATGTGAAGCTCTCCGCGGCCAACGTACAGTCTCGCCTGGCTATCTACCTTAGTCCCGAATGAGAATCCCCGGTCGTTCATCCACCAATACACATCAGAGGCCTGAAGATTCAGCCCGAGCCTGTTGAACGAGAATGAGGACCCGTCTCTTCCCCCGCCTCCTCCGGGCGTGTACATCACGATAGCCGAGGTCCCCACCGTCAGGTGTGGGGATGACGAGCCCAGACGCTTCGGGTATGGGCTTTGAATGCGCATGGCGGGTTCCCCAGCGGACGCCCTGGATATAGAAATTGTCCCGTCCCACCAGTTATCGTGAAGCGAGTTGAACGATAGGCCGCACCCGTACCGGTATCCGTTGTACTCATCCAGGCCGTTCTCGCGCGAGACGATGTCGTTGAACCACACCTCCGACCAGGTATCCCGCCGTCCGAGGCGGCCATTGATTTGAATCTCCCCCGACTGGGCGTCGATGTTCATGGCCTTCCAGCCGTCCTGAGCGTAGACCTGGATACCTGCGCCGGAAATCTTGATCCCGCGGTTTGCGGCCCGCTCCGACTGGAGCGTGGCTCCGGTGATGACCTGCCCGTCGATCGCCCCACCCTGAATGTTGGAGGCGCTGACGGAGTTGGCGGCCAGCATCCCGGCCTTGATCTGCTCGAACTCGCCCTGACCGGCAGTGATGATCTCCGTCCACACATGGTGGGCGGTGGCGTTCACGAAGGAGGCGTTACCGGTCACGGTGAGCTGGTCGGTCGTGATCTCCAGGAAGCGGCCAACGTCAGAGGCGATCTTCCGGGCCGTGACCTCGGCGATGCTGGCCGAGCCCGCGGTCAGCTTGCCCACGTCGAGGTTGCTGATCTGCTCGCTGGTGACCTTCATGCGCTCCCAGGTAGCGCCGTCCCAGCGCCACTCCGCGACGATGTCGAGGGTCTGGGCGTCCTGTACGCGGCAGGTGTCGCCGACGGACTGCCCGGAGAACGGCGGCACAGTGTCAGCCGTACCTCGAATGTAGGACACCTCGCCCATGGAGGTGCGGATGCGGCGCACGGCGGACTCCATGGTCGCGGCCGTGAGCTTGGAGATCGTCTTGGAGTAGTCGGACGATCCGTGAGCCGGGGGCGGTGCGGGAGTTGGTCGGGGAGGACTGACCCAGTGCAGCAAAGCCCAGGGCAGTGACGTACTGCCCGCCGCGCCCGCCCTCAGGGGCCTCGGTCCAGTTAGCGGGTCCGGCCATCAGAGAACCTTGATGATGTAGGGAAAGGCGATGTACGGGGAGCGCACGTCGACCGGCTGCGACCCGCCGGTCGAGATGGCGATAGGTGTGCGCCCACCGGTTGCCGTACCTGTCGAGGTCAGGTAGGTGTACCCGTTACCGGATTCGCTCGCCCCGATGTCCTGATTGGCCTTCTTCGACTGGAACCGGCGCCCAGCGTCCTCTACCTCACCGATCTGGTGAGTGTGGGCGGGCATCTGGTTCACGCTCAGCGTTATCGAGCCGGAGCCACCCTTGTCGCCGATACGGTACGAGTCGCCCGTTCCTACGGCCGACCGGTTTCGGATGTCCGGCAGCCGGAAGTTGCTGGCGGAGGTGAATCCATAGGCAGTGCCAATGGCTGAGAACAGCTTTGCGTAGGCATTCCTCTCCAGGAGACGCCCGTCACAGCGCATCCAGCCCTCAGGGTCGCGCTCAGCGCCAAACATGGCGATGGTCCCGATCGGGATGGCCTTCTCCAAGGCGGTCCGGATGCCCGCAGCGATGTCCTGGACCTGCTTCATAATCTCAGCAGGCTGGCCGGCCACCTTCGTCTCCAGATTAGTCACGCCGCGAGTGGCTGCCGAGATGCCATCCTCGATCCTCGTGAGGTCCGCTGCGGTGATCCTGGTCTCATTGGCTCCGAAGCCGTCTCGCCACTGCTTGGTAGCCACGTACTCCTGCATCACTGATCTCCTTCTGCTCTGAGGACGAAGATTCGCCCGTCGGGTGCAATCCACATGCTGGACCCTATTGTCCCACTATCTGGAGGTACGGGGCCGGACGAGACTAGGTTGACGGCTACCTGAGTCATCGCGTCGGTGAGGTGCTTCATCTCCTTCAAGGTCCCCTCGCGGGCGGCCTGCTGGAGGGCGGAACTCCCCTTGAGCTTGTCCTCGACCGACTTGGCGATGGCGTCGGCGTCGATGTTCTGCTTCAGGGTGAGGGTGCTCGGAGCGCCCCACGCCGACCGGTTACCGGCGCGGTCGTAGGTGCGCAGGCGCACCTCGTACTCGCGCATCTCCAGCCCGGCTACCGGCGTCCGCTGCATCGGGTTGGGCATCGTCGCCAGGACGCCTGGAGCACGGCCGGGCAGCTGGACGCTGATCTCGACCCCGGCGAAGTCAGCCGGCATACCCTCACCGCCGGCGCCGCGCAGCGGCCACCATACGTCCAGTACCCCGAGGGTCTGAGACAGGGTCGGGGCCGGAGGCACCGGTGGCGGCGTGGAGTCGGTGGCCATCGTCTCGATGATCTCGGCGGACCACCTGCCCGTAGTCTCCCGGGTAACCGCCCTCACGCTGAAGGCGTACTGCCTGCCCGGGATCAGCTCAGCCACCTCGGCAGTCGTTCCGGTGGACGTACTCATGCGCCCGGCCTTGTAGGGGACCTCCCGGATCGAGATGTCGTAGCCGGTGACGTCCACGGCCACTCCGAGGGTATCCGTCGTCACCGCCTGCCACTGGAGCGTGGCCACCGCCTCCGCGTCACCTCGAGCGCCGATGACGGCGGCCGAGGACACGATGAGGCCCTGCGGCGGGACCGGGGCGTACTTGCTCTGAGGAGTCTCGGGACGGGGGTTCTTGCCGTCCGAGTTGACGGCGCCCAGCACACCCTTCTGCCGCTTGGCTAGGCGGGAGAGTACGTCGTCGAGCATGGTCCCGAAGGTCGTGTGCCCCTGGCAGCGCCCGTTCTCGGTCACAGAGATCGAAATCTGGGTGACGCGCATCTTCTCCAGGCCCTTGCCGCGCTCGACCTGAATCCAGTCGCCGAGCAGGTAGTCGTCGAAGGGCAGCCACTGAAGGTCGTCGGCCTCCCATTCGCGCTTCACCTCAGCGGCCGGGGTGGCCCCTGTCTTCAGGGTCAGGTCCGCCACGCGGCGGGCAGTGGCCTCGAGCTCGACGCCGCCGGCGCTGACGACCTTCTCGGTGCGCGGCATCCCGGCCGGGGCCTCGGGGTTGGGGAAGGTCCACGTACGGCCACCGTCCCCCTTCACGAGGACGTGGGTGCACAGCTGGGACCAGTCCAGCTTCTCAGGGGCCGAGGACGTTCCGGCGCCCAGGCGCCACACGACGGAGGTGTTCTCGCGCTTCAGGGCGGAGTCGGCGTTATAGACCTGGAGCGTGCGCCCGCGCCACCGGTAGTCGATCATGCCCATGTTCATGAGCGTGTCCAGGATCGACTTGATGGAGACCGAGGGGTCGAAGGCGATGGTCGTCTGGAACGCCCAGCCCTGCCCGGCCGAGTCGGTCGAGGTGCTGACGTCGAGCGTCAGCCCGGCGCCCCAGCCGCGCTTGACGGCGGCGTCCCACACGGTGCGCAGAATCTCTCCCGCGTTGCGGGAGGTGAACTTGTACTTCCCGTCCTTGTCCATCGACGCCAGAGGTACGTTCCAGACGAGGGCGCCCTCAAGGCGGTGCCCGATGTGGATGAGGTCGGCCTTGCGGTGCTCGGTGCCGTCGTCCACGAGGTTCCACTCCGAGGACAGGTTGACGAACCGGGCGTTGTACGGCTCGTGCCAGGTCTGCCCGTCGTAGCAGAGCTCGACGGCGATCTCCACGGAGGAGTCGAGCAGCTCGCCGCGCACGCCCTGGTCCCCGTTCGGGTACGACAGGGTGAGCGAGGGCGTGGCCTGGCGCGGGCAGGTGAACGTTCCGGCCAGGGCGTCGGGCAGGACTCCGAGGCGAGCTCCGGCCTGCTCGTAGGCGACGTAGCGCATGGACATGCCGCGCGCGTACTGAGGATCGCGGGGCATCAGTAGGCCATCCTTCCGCGGAATCGGCCGGTAGTCCCTGTCAGCGTCATGGAAATCTTGCCCTCAGCGTTGGGCGTGGCCCGGAACCCGCCGGGGCTCATGGAAATCTCGCCGTCGGCTGGCCGGGCGTTCGGCTGAATCTCCCACCACTGGGAGGGGTTCTTCCAGGCCCGGTAGCGGGCGATGTCGACCAGCAGGCGCTCCCCGCCGTTCAGGGTCCCGGTGAAGGTGAACGAGGTGCCTGAGAAGTTGTCCCTCACGGTGCAGGTCTGCGCCGTCGGCTCCAGGAGGAGCTTCCCGTCAGCAATCGGCATCACGCAGCCATTGAACTTCGACATGTCGTGCAGGTGGTCCACGATGTCGACGGTGCCGCGCCACAGGCCGGAGACGATCTCGTAGGTGATCGTGAACGAGATCGTCTCCGAGTGCGGGTCGAAGATCGGCTCGACGGAGGACGACGGGCGCACCAGCGCCTCACGGGCCGGCTGCCCGGCCGGCGTGTACTGGAGAGTCTGGAGGCGGCCGAAGGCGTACAGGCGGCGCAGGAGGTCCTGGTAGTTCTGCTCCAGGCGGGCCAGCCCCTCCTTGCAGCGGTTGCCGTTGCGGCCGTCGGCCCAGGAGAACACGGTGAACTTCAGGGCGACGGTGGCGGACTTCAGCACGGACGGAGCGATCGGGAGCACGCCGAACCGCCCCGGGATGCTGACCGACGTGTTCCAGGGCTCGCCGCGGGTCGACAGAGTCGTCCCCTCGGCGAGCACCCAGCGCCCCATCGGGTCATCCAGGTCAGCCCCGTCCAGTGAGTAGATGGCCATGGGTGGGTGACCCTCCTCAGATGATTGCGGCCAGTCGCAGCCCCTCGGCAACCTCGTCGCGAGTCTTCGAGTCCGGCTTGGCCTGCGGATAGTTGTTGGTGATGTTGATTGTAGCCCCTGATCGGCTTCCCTTATCAAACGGCCCGGGGGACTCGGGAGCCGGGTTCGGCCGGCCGGTAGAGGCCCGTGCCGGGAGCGGCTGGACGTTGGCGCTCAGCCCGATCGTGGCGGGCTTCGACAGGTCCTCGGTCAGGCCCTGGAGCGAGGAGCGGACGGCCCCGTACTGGCTCTCCAGGCCCTTGATGAGGCCCTGCATGATGAGCTCGCCGGCGGGGGTGAGCAGGACCTTGTCGACGGGCGCGGGACCCTTCCAGGACGGGAGCATGCTGGTCAGCGAGGAGAGCTTGTTCCTCACCGCGGAGAACATGGAGGTGATCCCGTTCAGGAGACCCTGGATGATGCTGACACCGGCGTTCCACAGCCACGACCCGGCGCCGGAGAAGATGCCCTTGATCCGACTTGGAAGGCTGGTCACGAGGGAGATGACTCCACTGACTCCCGAGGACACCGCAGACTTGATCCCGTTCCACGCGGCGGAGGTGAGTGACTGGATGTCGTTCCACCCGCCGGAGATGACGCCGCCGAGCAGGTTCCAGGCGACCTGGGCGATGCCCTTCAAGGCCGCTCCGAAGTTGGAGAATGCCGACTTGATGAAGTTCCAGACACCAGACCCGATCTGTTTGATCCCGTTCCACGCCTGGGACCAGTTGCCCGTGATGATGCCCATGACGACGTTGATGATCCCCTGAATCACCTGCATCGCGTTCACGATCGTGTCCTTGATGATGTTGATGATCGGGAGAACGATCGGCATGAGGGCCTTCACCGTCACCCCTACCAGCTGGAACGCCGGGATCAGGAGTGCTACGAGGGCCTGCACGATTGGCTGAATGGCCGGAACGATGGCCGCCAGCAGGTCGGTGATGAGCGGGCCCAGAACGGCGAACAGCGCCGACAGGAGCGGGCCGAGGGCCTGAATGATCGGCATGAGCGCCGCGCCCAGCTGCTCGATGATCGGCGCCAGCAGGGTAGCCAGCTGAGTGAACACCGGGGCCAGCCCCTCGACCAGCTGGGCGATGAGCGGCGCCACGGCGGCCAGGAGCTGGCCGGCGACGGTGGCGATGGCACCGAACGCCTCGCCCAGGGCAGGCATGGCCGGAGCCAGAGCCTGCACGGCGACCAGGACGTTCTGGAAGAATGACGTCAGCCCGCCCTGGAAGGCGGGGTCCTGGAGGGCGGTGGAGATGCCCTTGAGCCCGGTCTCGATGATCTGCCCCACGAGAGGGAGGATCGTCGAGAGGGTGGGCGCCAGCGAGGTGAAGGCTTGCCCGAGCGAGCCGACGCCGGCGAAGGCGTGCGAGGCGGCGTCCCCCATCGCGCTGAAGATCGTGGACAGGGTCCCCTGCCACAGCGGGCCGTTCACAGCCTTGTTGGCGCTGTCGAGGGCCTTGGCTATGGAGTCGATGGGAGCCGAGCCGGAGGCCATGGCCTTGAAGACCCCGCCCAAGATGCCGCCCAGGTCGAAGACGATGTCCTTCAGGGTCCCGAAGGTCTTGGCGGCGGCCTGGATGGCCTGATCCATCTCACCGGAAGCGGTCTTGGCCTGCACCCAGGACTGGAAGTTGTAGGCGACCTCGTTGGCCCAGCTGGCGATCGACGGCAGGTACTTCGCGCCAGTCTCGCCGAGAGTCAGCAGGGCGTCGGTGAAGGCTCCCGCACCGTCGCCCCCGATGTCCATGGCCTCAGCCAGGTAGCCGAGCGACGCCTGGAATCCGGGAATGTGGTCCTGAGCGGCGGACGCGGCGGCAGACGTCATGGAGCCCATGGCCGAGGCCACGTCCGAGATGGCCGGGGTCAGGGCCTCCAGGCCGTTGGTGATGAGGGAGCGGACCGAGCCCTCGGCCTCACCCCAGAACGACGTGGAGATCGAGTCCTGAAGGGCGCTGAATGATGGACCCAGGTCCTCGAGCACCGTGGAGGCGTCGGACATGGCGGCCGCGAAGATGCCGATCCCGGCCGCGGCCGCGCCCAGGATGCCGGGCATAGCCAGCAGCGCTGGAAGGGTGTGGGCCAGGCTGACTCCGAACTGGGCCACGGTCCCGAGCCCGGCCCCGGCGATGGAGGTCAGACCGAGAATCGCGGTTCCGGCACCGGCGGCCTTGACCGCGAAGGTGTCCAGGTTGGTGAACAGGTCGTTGAGGGAGTTCTTCAGGTTGCCGAAGATGTTCCCGCCACCGAGGGCCTTGAGCTGCGCAGCCACCTTCGCCAGGGACGCCTTGGCGAGGCGGGCGTGGATGTCTACGAAGTACGGCTTCTTGGTCAGCCGGGCCAGGTCGAAGCGGGCCTTGCCGTCATCCAGATCGGCGTTGACGGTCGCCTTGCCGTCGAGCTTGTTGAGCTCGTGCTTCAGCTTCTTCTTGGAGGCCTCGGACAGGCGGGCATGGGCCTCGATGTCTCCGCCGAGCTTCTTCAGCTCCGCCTGAAGCTTCTTACGTGAGGCGTCGTCCAGCTCTGCGTCAGCCTTGATCTTGGCGTCGAGGCCGGCGATCTGCTCCCTGAGCTTGCGCTGAGCCGCCTTCTCCAGCGAGACGTCCACGCGAACGTCCGACTTGATGTTGGCGATGCGCTCCCTGATCTCGGCGATGTCCTTGCCGTCGATCTCGACCTTGGCGTCGATGGCGGCCTCAGTCTTGCGGATCGCCTCCAAGGCCTTGCGGCGGGACTTCTCGTCCAGGTCCACGCGGGCCTTGATCGAGGCACGCATCTCGTCGAGCTCACGCCCGAGGCGGGCCACGGCGTTGTCGTCGAGGACCGGTCTGACTGGCGTGCGCCAGTCGGCCTGGCGGAGCTTCTGCTTGATCTCCTCCAGGTCTCGCTTGGAGATTCCGACGTCGGGGGAGGCCTTGGTCTGGGCGATGGCCGTCTCGATGCGGCGCAGGTCCTTCGGGTCGATCCTGGCGTTGACCTGGAGCACTAGGCCGTCGAGCGCGTCCTTGACGGAGTCGCGCATCTCGCGCGCCCACTTCTCGGCAGCACGCTCGATCCGCTTGCCGATCTTCTTGAGGCTCTTCTCGATGCCCCGCTCAGCGTCTCCGCGGAAGTCACGCGCGTCAGCGCCGACCTCTACGACGACCTCGCCGATCTTGTCTGCCACGGGCTACCCTCCCCGCTCGTACGTCGAGCGGGCGGCATCGCGGCCCGACTCCTGTCTGAGGCCATGATACCGCCCGCATAGGCGTGTCCTATAGGTGCTGTCACATCCCGAGGGCCGACTTAAGGGACCCGAAGCCCGAGGCCTCGTTGCCCGAGTACCAGGGGCTGCGCGGGTCAGTGACCTCGACGCCCTTGGGCGGGAGCCACAGGTCCCTCTTCAGCTTCTCGGTAGCACCCTCGTCCTCGGCGTTGCGGGTGAGTATCCACCACATGACGTGGCAGAACCGGTTCAGGGGCAGGGTCTCCAGGTCGATTCCGTGCCCTAGGCAGAACCCGTCGATGTAGTCCCACTCCGTATGCGCCGAGGCCAGGAGGCGCTGGATCACGTAGTAGGGTTTTCGCCCGCTTCCTCCATGACGGCGGAGATGAGGTCGGTCAGGTCAGGGATATCGAGGTCGTCGGCGGGGTTCTTCAGCCGCTTGACGACCTCGGCGCCAGTCTCCTTGCCGAAGAGGACGTGGCACCACTTGGCCAGGCCCTCGATGATCTTCTCCGAGTCCTCGCCGGCGTCCTTGAGCGCCTGGGACAGGAAGATGGCGACGGACGCCTTCGGGGGGCGGACCTTGTACTCGGTGCCGACCAGGTCAACGGTGATGGACTTCCGGGTCTTGCCGGGGATCGTGATAGTAGCCATGAGGCGATTCTAATGGAAGTCAGAGGGCTTGATAAGCCGTACCGCGTCGCGGACGAAGTGCGCGCCCTTGATCCCCTTGACCCACTTCGCGAACACGGCCTTGCTGGACCCCTTCGGGGTGAAGACCATGCGCTGCGCCTTGGCCGGACCGTGGGCCCGGGTGCCCTTCTCCTGGTAGGCGGCGTATGGCGTACGCGCCCCGATCTCGAAGGTAGGGTTGAGCGGGTGCTTGCCGGGGACGCGCTCAATGGTGACGGAGTTCACCATCCGGCCCGAGTTCACGCGGCCCTTGGCACGGATGTTGCGCTGGATGCGGCCCTGAGTACGTCGGGACGCTTTCAGGGCCGCCTGCTTAGTGATCTGGGCCACCTTGTCCTCACGGATGGGGCCCTTGAACCGGACGTTTATGTGAACCATCTCACACTACTTCCACAGCATGGTCACGGGCAGCTGAGCCGGGCCGTGAAGGTCCACTCGCCGGCCACGCAGCCGCCGTCGGGGCCGGACGCCTGCCAGTCCATGTCGTTGGCGTTCGTGGACGACGTGAGGAACTGGCCGAGGTCTGCCATGTCCTGGTGCAGGACGGCCGCGTCGGCCGTCAGGTCGAAGGGGCGGGGCCCGCGGCCGCGGTCATCGACGACCTCGACACAGCGCAGCGTCCCGAGGGCGTAGGTCGCCGCCCAGTAGCGCACCGAGCACGCCTCGCCGTCGGCGGCGCGGGGGCCGAAGATCGGGGAGACGGAGACGGTGCGCACGTAGAGGTGCCCAGCGCAGCACTCGTCCCAGGCCACCTCGGCGCCGGGCGCGACGTACGCCTGCGAGACGGCGTTGGACAGGGCCTGAGCGCCGCCCTTCAGCAGGGCGAGCGCGGTGGAGTGGACGACGGACGGCGCCGGCGAGGCGACTCGGCCCGACAGGCCGGCGTAGTCCTCGCTCTGGGCCCGGCTACGGCGCGACAGGCGCGGCGCCGGGCTCACCAGATCACCCCGCCGCGGCGGTTGGAAGGCTGCCGGCGCGCGTAGTCGTCGGGGTTGTAGGCCCGGGCGGCCTGGCGGGGCTTGCGGATCGAGGCGACCCAGGAGTCGACCAGCCAGATTCCGGTCCGGCCCTCCTGCATCTCGTCGAAGTCGTCCTGCACCTGCACGGTGACACCCTGACGGGTTACCGACTGGAGACGCGCCGGCAGGGCGCAGTCGCGGTCCATGCAGGCCGCCTTGGCCAGCTCCAACGCGAGGACGCCGGCGGCGACCTGGCCGCCCTCAGGGACGGGGACGCCCTGCGAGTAGCGAATCTCCCAGGTGCCCTCCTCGGTCGTCGGCCGGGAGAGGTCTTGTACCGGGGGGAATACAAGCGGAACATCGGGACCGAGCGGTGAGGTGCGCCCCGTGAGCTGGAGCACAGAGTGGTTGATGAGGCGATACGCGCCCAGCGGGAGCACCTTGCCGTTGATCGTGACCTGATGCACACGGTGGACGTTCCCAGGCAGGCGGATGGCCGGAGTCCCTGAGGTGTGGGTGCAGTAGGGACCGCACACCCCGCACACGACGTCGTGCAGCACGCCGCCCAGTCGGAACGGGAGGAAGCTCCGCATGTAGTCCTGGGACTGGTAGGTGGGCGGCGGCACGCAGTCGGCCGGCTCGGGCCGGATCACGACGATGTCGGTCCCGAACCGGCGGCCGGTCCACTCCCAGAGCAACTGGGTAGCCATGGCCTCGAAGGTGTGCTGCTGTTCGGGGCGGCCTGCCTCGTCCAGGTACTCCTTCAGGTCCTCGCACGCGCTGTAGGAGACCGGCCAGTCTCCGGGCCCGTAGCCTCTGTCAATGTCCTGCATGCCCTCTCCTACAACGCGTGCGTGGTGCGGGATGGCTACGCCGCCAGCCATAAGCGGTGCCCGCACGGATGAGTATACCTATGGGCGCCGCCTAAGGGCCGTAGGGGAGGTTTCACGTGAAGCCGATATGGTGACAGCCCCGCAGGGCGTTTGTGCGCTCTACGGGGCTGTCAGTGCCTCTGACGGGTATCAGGGGACGGTGACGGGCTGGTCGCTGTCCGGCGGGGGAGCGAGAGCCGTGTCGATCATGAGGAGGTGGTCGAGCGGGTCGAGGGCGGTGGGGAGCTTCGCGTTGACGAAGCCGCCGCCGCCGCCGTTGGCCTTCTTGACCACGTCGTAGGGGCCGACGCCCCAGGCGTTGCCGGACTTGGTGACGGCGCCGGTCATGGAGAACGAGATCGCGTCCTCGCCCGTGATCTCGATGTCGCCGATGGTACCGGCGGTGATGAAGGGCAGCAGGAGGTAGCCGCTGGCGTCCTCAGCACCAGCCGCACACGCCTGCCCCGACAGGCCGGTCCACAGCTCGAGCGCGAACTTCTTCTCGATCTTGCCGTAGGCGACCTTGAAGCCGGCGGTGTCACCCGCGTGGTCCAGGTACTTCGTGGCGTTGGTCACGATGTCCAGGACGGAGGGGTTCACACCGCAGAACTCGAGCTCGACCGTGAAATATTTGAAGGTGTTGGACTGCTTCTCGTTGACGCACAGGGAGCCGTCGGCCTTTCGGACCGTGATCTCCGTGCCGTCCTCGACCTCGGCGGCGAGCTTGACAGACACGAAGCCGGAGGTGGCCACCGGCTTGTGCTGCGCCTTGTCGAACTTGCCGCAGGTGTCCAGCGGGGTGACGCGGATGCGCTTCCCCAGCACTGGTGTGTATGAGTGCGTCTTAGCCATGGCTCAGCGCATCCTTCCCGTTGGTGTTGGAGTTGGTGAGTAGGTCATCTGGGCTCAGAACGTCCGGGGCTTGTAGGTGCCTGAGCCAGGATCGGTCCTGACCTGAACCTTGTAGGCGTCGTCGTAGTTGTACGCGATGACGTACTGCCGCTCGGCGACGGCCGTCAGGTCGTTCTGCCCCTTGTCGAAGCCGCCTGCCCCGTTGGTCGAGGTGAAGACGTCCCCGCGGTAAATCTGGATTGGGCCGGTGGAGACAATGATCGGAGGCTTGTCGACGTACCCGTACCCGGCCACGACGGGGGTGCCCATCTTGGTCCGGAACGTGCCATCAGGCAGGCACTCGAACATCTGGCGGGCCGTCAGCAGGCCGCACAGGCGCCTCGACACGTGGAACGTGGGGCGGATTCCCGGAGTGCGGGCATAGTGCTCGGTAGCGTTCCAGGCGCTCTCGGCGTCCTGGGGGCCGGAGTTGTTCGCCCACTCCTGGACGTTGATGAGAGCGGGGCCTGCCCCCTTGACGCCGGACCACAGGGCCTTCTCGATCTCGTACTCCTCGTACTGGGCGAGGCGCTGCGCGGCGATGGCGACGGCCTCCTCGGGAGTGTGGTCGAGCGGCGTGGTGCGGAACACCGCGTAGAGGGTCAGCGGCTCCAGGGACTCCCGGGTCACGCCCCGCGGGGTGTCCAGGGTCTTGGGCAGACCCTGGACGGCGCCGGGCTTCTGGTACTGGCCGATGGAGCCGATGTCGGCCCGTGCGACGTCCTCCCAGGTGACCCCGTTCTCCCAGCGGATCGAGGAGTCCTCGATGGGGGCGAACTGGGAGAACAGCCCGCCGGTGGGGCGCTGAGTGACCGGCGCCTCGATGCGCTGCTTCGGTGCGATGATGGGCATCTGTCCTCCTTGCTGGACGGTGATTGGCTAGGGATGGTCACGGGGCGGGCGGGGACTTGCCGCCCGCCCGCCCCGGAGTCATCACTTGGCCGGGTCAGCCGTGCCGTTGGCGAGGAGCTTGATGCCGGTCCCGGTGCCGCCGTTCGGGTTGAGCGGCACGGTCACGACGCGGGCGTCGTGGCCACGCTTGGCGACCAGGTAGCCCTCCTCGGTGAACAGGGCGGTGTAGTCGTTCTGACCGAGCAGGACCGAGTCGTAGACGGTGTCCAGGGTGATGACGTCCTGGCCGCCCTTGACGAAGGTGCCGGCCGAGTAGAGCAGGAACTTCAGGGAGGCGCCCCATGCCTTGAAGGCGGAGGCGTCGCCGGTCAGGGCCTGCCAGTCGTAGACGAACTGAGGGTTCACGCCGCGGCTGCGGAACCAGGCGTCGATGCGGGCGTCGTTGATGTCGATCAGGTCAACGCCCTCGCGGCGGGACAGGTCGGTGCGGATGGCGCCGTGGACCCAGTAGGGGAAGACCGCCTCGAGGGTGGTGGAGCGGGACAGGCGCTGCGCGTAGCGGTAGTGCTCGACCTGCAGCTCGATGGCGGTCAGGATCGGGGCGGCGGCGCCGATCTGGCCGGAGTCCATGGAGACGGCAGTGGACTGACGCTCCATGGAGGCGATGATCCTCTCGCTCATCTTGTGCTCGTGGGCGACGAGGGCGCCGCGGAGGGTGCGGGCGACGAGCTCGGGGTAGCCGCGCTGCTGGAGCAGGTTGGCCTGAACGTGGATACCGGCCGCAGAGAGGCGGACCTCCTCGAACTCGGTGCAGGGCACGTTATAGACGGGCTTGGCGCCGACCTTGTTGGTCGGGTCGGTGGCGGAGGTGGGGGCGTACTTGCCGGCCTTCGCCTCCTCCTCGGTGAAGTTGAAGGAGGGAGCCGCGTAGAGGTCGGCGAACTTGGGGCCCTTGGTGAACTTGATGCCGCCGCGGGTGACGTTGATCTCAGGCAGGGAGATCAGGCCGTCGCGGGACTCGTCCTCCAGCAGGTCGTAGACGGTCTCGGAGGGGGCGCACCAGCCGCCGGCCGCGACGAGGGAGCCGCCGGGCAGGTTCTTCTCATTGACGGCGAAGGCCATCGCGGCGTCAGCGCTCTCAGGGGAGGAGACGGTGGCGCGCTCGTCGAAGGTCTTGCGCACGACGGCGAGGCTGTGGCGCTCGCTCATAGCGCGGCCGGCGCGGGCCGCGGCGGCGTAGGCGCCGGAGTTGAAGCCCTGGAGGCGGCGGTCGAGGGCGACGGCCAGGTCCTCGAAGGAAGCGTCGGAGTCGGCGGCGAAGCCGGGAACGTCGGCCACGGTCAGGCGGGCCTTAGCGGTGTCCTCCACGGAGGTCTCCTCAGTGATCGCAGGTGCGGGGGTGTGAACGTGCCGACGGATGCCGGACAGCTTGATGGGGCCTCGGGGAGCGGCGGCTGTGACGGCCTCGGGCTCGACGTTGGCCGCGGCGGCCTTGGCCTTCTTCTCGGCGTCCTCGGCGGCCTTCTTCTCGGCCTCGGCCTCGGCGATGTCGGCCTCAGCGTCGGCCTTCTCCTCGGCCTCGGCGATGTCGGCCTCAGCGTCGGCCTTCTCCTCGGCCGGGGTGTCGTCACCGTCCTCGTCGTCATCAGCGGGAGCGGGCTTGGAGTCGTCGGCCGACTTGTCGGCACCGACCTTGGCAGCCATCTCAGCGGCCTTGGCAGCGCGCTCGGCGGCGGCCTGCTCGCGGGCGCTGATCTCAGCGGACAGGACCTCGATGCCGTCGGTCAGGGTGCCGAGCGTGGCGAGGTCCTCATCGGTGAACTCGCCGCCCGCGTACAGGGTCTGGAAGGCGTCTACGGCCTTGGAGCGCAGGTCGCCGAGGTCGGCGGCGCTCAGGTCGGACAGGTTCTCGGGAATCTCCAGGTCGAAGGTCTCGACCGGAGCGTCGTCCGCCTGGTCGGCGAAGACGGTGATGTCGAAGTGCTTGCGCATGTTGAGGGGTCCTCCGTGTCTCGATGCTGGGCAGGGTTCCCGTCCCCAGCGGGGTACACACGAGGCCCTGCTGCCATGCCGTTGGCTCAAAGGATACACCTATGAGTGAGACAACCTCCCATAGGGGTAGACAAAACCCCGCACCGCCATGAGCAAACGGTGCGGGGCTCTGCCTGATCCACCCAGCGTCAGGAGTCCATGAGACCTCTAACGGGGACCATCATAGCCGATGGTGATGGGTGGCGCTACGCCTAGAAGCGAGTGATCGGGGAGGAGTCCTTGGAGCCCTCTCCGGGCAGCGTGCCGTCGGCCAGGGGCCGGGGCTCAGTGCCTACCGGAGGGGTTGTAGAACGCCCACAGTTGCAAGCCATGATCTCTGTTCCTTTCCTCAGATGGACCCGAGGCGGCGCGCCATCTGCGCCGCCTTCGCCAGTGTACCCGCGCGCTCGACACGTGCGCGCATCTTGTCGGCGGCCGTCGCGCTCTGAAGGTCGCGGCGGCGCTCGGACTCCGCCAGCCGCTTCAGGTAGGAGATGTCTCCGAGAGTCAGTCCGTTTCCCCGCATCCGGCTCGACGGGTGCGCGGCGCGAGCGGCGGAGTCGTCGTGGGCCACGACGCCGGATGCCTGGAGGGACTTCACCTCGCCGGAGGCCAACAGTCCCTGCGGGCGAGGCACCGGGAAGCCCGGAACGTTGACGGCCAGCGCGCCGACCAGCTCCAGGGAGCCGCGAATCGTGCGCCAGTCGCCGGAGATCGGCGCGGAGCGGGCCACTCGGACCTGCTCAGCGGAGATGCCGGGGCGCAGGGAGCCCGCAACCCAGATTCCGTAGGCGTCCTCGCCGGCCGCGACGTCGGCGAAGACGGTGCCGGTGTTGTCGTAGTGCTCGGCCGCGGCGTTGGCGGAGTCGCGCGGTCCGGCGTGCCCGGTCCCCATTGTGAGATGCCCCACAGCCACAGAGGTACCCTCAGCGGTCTGGAGCGCCCCGGTGCGGAAGTAGGCGTAGTTCGAGGGGCTCGTGGGCGGCTCGACGCACTTCCCGATCTGGCCGATGTGGCAGGTGCCCCAGGCGGCGATGTGGCCGTAGACCCGGCCGTCGTCCTCGACCACGAGAGCGGTCGGGCCGGTCAGTTGCGGGTCCTTGAACCACATCTCAGGCGGGGCGGTGGGGATAGCCGCAGCGGTCAGGGAGTCACGGCTCAGAGGGTCGGCATCTGCTGAGCGAGCCATTTTCTCCTCAGAATCGCCATTTTCGTCGAGCTCAGAGGTCTCGGAGGTTCTGGGAGCCTTCCCAGCGGCGTAGACGCGGGCCGTGGCGAAGGCCGGCACGGCCACGAGTGTGGCGGCGCGCAGGCGGGCCGACTCGATGACGGTCAGCTCGTCCGAGGACGACATGGCTGCGACCTTGACCCGGCCCTCGGGGTCGGCCTCATCGCCGGAATCTGCAACGTCGGCCTCAGGCATGTCCGCCTTCGCCATGATCCTGAAAGTCACGTCATCGGTGTCGATGGAGACTCCGTTGGACATCTGCTCGGACACCTGGCGGAACGCCTCAGCGCCTACAGCGGAGCCTAGGTCAAAGGTCCCAGTGGCGTAGATGTCGCCGCCGTCTCGGCGCTCGACGGTCTCGATCCGGCCGCAGACCTCGGCGCCGTCGTGGCCGCCTACGTCCTTGAAGGCCACACGCAGCGGTATGGGCAGGTCGTCCCAGCGCAGAGCACCGTCCTCGATCAGGCGGCCGTCGCCGGTCATCTCCCCCTCCCGGGCGATGACACCCTCCCAGCGGCCGTCGGGGGCGGCCTCCGAGGCCTCGGGCTCCGGAACGGTGTCTCCGGCGGGCTCGACGCCGTCCCGGAGGTCGGAGAACTCGCCCACGCGGCGGGCGGTCTCCTCGATGCGCAGTTTCATGGCTGTCCTTTCGATGGCTGAGAACGGGTACTTGGAGTTGACGGCCGGGCTCGGGTGCGGTCGGGCGTCGGTGGGAATGAGGATGCAGCGGCAGTTCGCCGTCTCCTTGAGAGGCCCCGCGGGGTCGCCTGGGTAGAGCAGGTGAGCGTCCCCGACGTGGAACGGGGTCCCGAGGTCCTGCACCTGCCCGTCGGCCGCGACGTGGGTGGGGCGCACCCGGTTGTCGTGGACCGTCACCCACCGGAGGCGGCCGCGCTTGCGGGCCAGGTCCGAGGTCGCCATGCGGTGAGCGGCGTTCGCCGTCGCCGCGGTGCGGGCCAGCATGCGCAGGCGGGCCGCGTAGGCGGTCGTGGCCTCGCCCTTGCGGCGGGAGGTGCCGAGCATCTTGCCCAGCTCGATCTTCGTCTTACGCTCGCCCCAGCCCTCCGAGGCGGCGCGCTTGAGCAGGTCCCGGACGTCCTCATAGACGGCGACTGGCAGGCCGGAGTCCTCGAGGATGCGCTGCACGGTCGCGTACTGCGGCAGGCGGCGCCGGCCGCGGTCGTCACGGATGAGGTCGCGGATGGCGGCCTGCCATGCGCTTCGAACAGATGTCCAGGCGAACGGGTTCGGAACCCTGTCACCGGCCGCAGTCAGAACCGGAGAGTCCAGGGCGTCCCCGGCCAGAGCGCGGACGCGGCGCAGGAAGTCGTTCAGGACCGGCTCGGCCAGGTCGAGGTACTGGCCCTCGATCGCGTCGCGCCAGTCCGACACGGCCGACGGGGACTCCCAGTCCGAGGGGCCCTCGGCCAGGAGATCGACGTCGGAGGAGGCCATCACCGCACCTCCTCAAGGGACGCCCGGTTCAGGGACGGGGTCCGAATGAGCGCGTTCTCCGGCAGGACGTAGCGAAGAGCCGTAACGAGCCGGTCCAGGCGGTGCGGGACGCCGTGGGTGGCGACCTGAGTCACGTAGGCGTCCAGAAGAGTCACGACGCGGCCTGACTCAACGCCGGGGCAGCCGTGGTTGTCGAGAAGGGCCGGGACGACGTCCCAGGCGCCCTTAGTGGCCTTGCTCACGGTGATGACGTCGGTCGGCCACAGGACGTGCGCCTCGTGGAACGGGCGGCCCTTGAGCGCGTTGAAGCGGGCCCGGTCGGCCCGCACGATTCGCTTGCCGACGGCCTCGAGGGCCTTGACGACCAGGACGTCAACGACGGCGACCAGCGCTGTGGCGTCAACGTCCTGGCCGTGGGCGGTCAGGCGGGCGTCCGGGTTGCGGCGCTGGACGGCGGCGGGGAAGGTAGCGGCCGACGCCGCCGCGTAGGCGCGGGCGGCGTCGGCTGTGGGCGGGGGAGGTGTCATGGGTTCTCCTAGGCGGGTGAGGGTCAGGCCCCGGTCGGGGCCGTCGTGGATGACTCCGGGCGGGCGTCGCCGGCTGAGATCGGCGCCTCGCTACCTGGCACCCTACCCGGCTCGGCCGCGTCGGCGCCACTCGGCGGCCGGCCGGGGCCGTCCTGGGCCGGCTTGGGGGCCGAGGAGCCGTCCTCGTCGTGGATGGTCGGCGGCAGGGCGAGCTCGCGCAAAGCCTCCGAGGGTGCCGAGTAGTCGCCCTTGTACGCCTTGAGAATCTCCTGGGTGAGCGGGCCGATGCCGATGGTCCCCATGAGGTCAGGCCGTTTCGAGACCATGGCGAGGGCCTGCATGAGCGCCCGCTCGTCCAGAGGCTTCGCGTCGGAGTCGTCGAAGCCCGACGCCTCACGCAGCGCCTCGTCCGACACGGCGCCGGCGCGGTGGAGGTTGAGGGCCTCCTCCGAGCGGTTCGGCCGGGCCACGAGGGCGGAGACGTCGTACCCGACCGACAGGGTCTGCACCTCGTCCTCGGAGAGGCCCGCCGACAGCAGGACCGGGCGCAGGTACTGGGAGGTGAGGGCGTCGCAGATGAGGGCCAGGACCGGCTCGATGTGCGTGGTCACCGTGTCCTCACGCGTCAGCCACGCTCCCCAGTGGTTCATGGCGCCCGAGCCGAGCAGCAGCTCGGGCGGGGCGTCCTGAGCCAGGGCCAGCCGGCGGATCGCCTCGTCGCGCAGGTCACGGGCGCCGGAGTCGAGGGCCGTGGAGAACGTGAGGTGGTTCATCTTGTCCGCCGCCTCATCCGGCACGGTCACGACGAGCGGCACGACGGCCGAGGCGTCGTCCCGGTTCTCGATCGGCCGCAGCATCGAGTCCATGAGCGCGGCCACGAACGGGTCCGGCGCGCCGTAGGCGTTCTGATCCGCAGCGTCCGAGGCTAGCGCGGCCGAGGCCGAGGAGGGCACGACCAGGATGCCGGCGCCGGCCAGGCGGGAGTCGATCTGGGCGCTGATGTGGCGCGTCAGGCCGATCAGCTCGCGCAGGATCGGCAGGCAGGCCCGCGTCGGGCTGTCCGCCTCCCAGTAGCGGGCCGGGTGCGGTCGCCACACGCGGACCATGTAGACCTCGTCGGAGCTGACCTCGACAGGCGCCGAGCCGTCGGTGCCCAGGTTCAGGCGCACGGTGCGCCCGTCAGAGCCGACGGAGGAGACCTCCGTGACGGCCAGCACCCGCCACACGAGGTCGGTCAGGGCGGGGTCGGGCGAGGGGGCGGTCACCGCCGGCGCCGAGGACGGGGCCGCGGCGTCGATGACGTGGCGCGGCACGCCGACCAGCCAGCCCTCTCCGGCCACGAACAGGTTCGTGGCCAGGCGCTGGAGCATCTGCCCGAGGTCCTGCTGGCTGGCGCCGAGCGCCGCCAGGACCGCCTCGGCCAGCTGGGCGGTGGGGCCGGAGGCGGTGTCCGTGACGTCCGTCGGGTCGTCGCGGAGGGACGAATGGGGCCCTGTCAGGGGCTTGTGCTGGACGTAGAGGCGGGCCTGGCTCAGCCGGCCGGCCAGGGTCGACGCCAGGAACCTCTCCTCACCGACCTCGTCGTAGGCCGCCCACGCCTCGGCCTGCCACGAGCGCGAGCCGAGCGAGGCCGGGCTGCGGGAGGCGCCGGCTGCTGAGGACGCGGGGCGGGAACGGGAGGCCGCGGGCCGGGAGGCCGCCGCGGTCAGGGTCGGCGGCTGCTGGACGATGACGCCACGCCGGGCCAGGGCACGGGAGCGGTAGGCGTCGAGGCTGGACACGGTCGAGGCTGAGGCGGCGGGAGAGACGGGAGAGGCGGTCACTTCGAGTCCTTCGTTGCGGTGGAGGCGGGCTGGGCCGGGGCCGGGGCCGGGGCCGGGGAGTCTATCCGGTGCGAGACGTGGCCCACGACGTAGGCGGCGGCCAGCGTGGCGGCGCCGGCGCGCAGGGCGCGGCCCAGCGGGGAGGTGCGGTGGAGCGGGGAGCCGGGGCGGCGGGGCGCGCGCCGGGAGGTGAGGGCCAGCGCCGCGCCGATCGCGAGCGTGGCCTGGGTGCCGACGCAGAACGGGCAGTCGAGCGCGGAGACCATGCGGTGCAGCGGGGCCGTACGGGGAGCGAGGTACCCGAAGGGCTGGCCCGGCTCCAGGCGGTCGGCCAGCCGGTGCAGGGGGTCCGACAGGATCCAGCCGCCCAGGACGTCAGTGGTGGCGAAGCGGGTGACGCGCAGCGCCGCGCCGGTGGTCAGGGCGGCGTCAACGGCGAGCAGGGCCGCGGCGGTGAGCGCCTCGCGGGCGGCGGCGGCGGAGGTCCCCGCAGCAGCAGCCGGGGAGGGTGAAGGTGACATGTATGCTCCCATACAAAAGGTTGAGGGTGGCTTATATGCCCAGATTATAGGGGGGCCAAGCCACCCCCCTCCCCTATCGATCTCGCCGTGAACATCGAGAAACCCTATGGGTGGGAGGCGGACGCCTTCGGTCGGGGCCCGCCGGTCATGCCTGCCTATCGATCCCTTAGGTGGTCCCTATGGCCGGCGTGCCGGCGCTCGCGGTAGACCCGGCCCGAGCTCGAAGGGGCAGCCCGTGCCCGTGCCCGTGCCTGTGCTCGAAGGGGCAGGCGGGCCAATCGCCCCGCCACCGCCCCTCCTCAGGCCGCCACGGCCCCCGCCACGGCCATCGTGCCCATCGGACTTTCCTATGAGTGGACGGCCTAGCGCTCGCGGGCCTTATGGGCCGCCCGAGCCCGGCTGCCTGCGAGCGCCGCACCGGCCACTTATAAGGATCGCCTACATGTCCTATAGGTGGGACTGGCTCCGCCACGCCACGCCACGCCACGTCCTTGACAGACCCGCCTGCCCGCGCCACCGCAGGCGCGCACACGTGGCCGTGCGCGCAGGCATATAGGCATCGGACCGAGCTGCCCGAGCTGCCCGAGCTGCCCGAGCTGCCTCTAGGACGAAGTGGCCTCCGCCTGCCAGGCCGGGCCCGGCCGTGACCCACGTCACCTATTCCCCGCCCTCCCGGACTTGCACTCCCCACGTATGACTGCATACACTTAACCCATGAGCAACGACAAGACCGAGGTCCTCCCCACCACCACCACCACCACCGCCCAGCCCGAGCGCGGCCCATTCGCCGACTGGTGGGGCCGGGCCCAGACCGAAGAGCTGCCGGCCGTGTCCTCCTACCCGCTCCGCCGCAACCGCCCTTCCCGACGCTCCGCCCTCGCCCGGCACCTACGCGCAGCGATGGCCGGCACGCTGCTCGCAATCGTTGCAATCTCAGGCATTTCCGCCTACGCCGCTCACGGCATCGCTGACGCCCGTCAGGCCGCTCTCGACCACGCCCGCTCCCAGGTCTCCGTCCCCAGGTAGCCGGCATACACCGACTGCCCTCGCCGGCCGGCGCCTCTGCCCCGCCAAGCTGGCCCACGCTCTCGCACGTTAGGCCATCACCAACCCTCACCAACCCTCGCCAACCCTACCCAAGCGTCATCACCGACCTCCTACCAGCTCGAAAGGACCCCCATGACCTTCCGCCCACCCCCCTCCGACATCCTGTTCGCCGCCCTGTCCCTCGCCCTCATACTCCTGTCGGCGTTCACCTTCGGAGGTCTGGCAGCCCACCCGTTCGCCGGCTAGCACGCCTCCTCAGGCCCACCCTCACCGCCGCACACGTCCTCCAGCACCTCGAGGGCGTAGCGGGCACCCTGAGCCCGGGGCGGTTCGAGAGGCCGTCAGGCCGATCGACACCCCGCCCCGCGGCGAACCGCCCCGCACAGCCCTCCCCTGCCAAGATGGCGTATGCCCGCCATACTCCCGCCGGCCCCCCAGGGCCGGGCGCCAGGAGTATGGCGGCATGCGCTTTCCTTGGCAGGGCCTGCACGTTCTCGAGGCGAGTGCTCCGAGCGCAGGTGTATGCCATCGCTGCGTCACGCATCTCCCAGGCGCCCGCGTCGCGGAGCGCAGCGACGCGCCAGGCGCCGTAGAGATCGGGAGGCACCGTGGCATGCGCCTAAGCTGCGGACGCTCGCGCGCAGCCGCGGCCCAGCTCCGCTGGGACGGGGGCAAGCACGGTGCGGACCGCCTCCCACGCCATCGTCCTATCCCGCCATCTTGTGTGAGCACGGCCACGCCTAGCCCCGCCAACGGGTACGGGTGCGGAGGCGGTCCACGGCTAGCCTAATTCCGTCCCGGTTTTCTTACGCCCTTGGTATTGCAACGAAAAGTCCGTTATGACGGCATACACGTCCACACTTTTCCGCAGTATTCCGCGGCCGGTCTCCAGACGTCCGGGCCCCGCCCTCTCCGATGATCTTCTCGGGGACTCTCCGACCGCGGCGCGAGGCGCCGGCGGCGGTACGTAGACGTCCCTGCCCGGATCGGTACAGGTTCGCCCACCTCAGCCTGTACGAGCTCGGCCGGCCCCTCGATCCGCCTTCTCCGAGCCGGGGCCGTAGCGGTTCCGATGGGCGGTCCTACTCGTAGCGGTTCTCAGGGTTCTCCCAGGTTTCTCAGGTTCCTCCCAGGTTCATCTCTCCCGGATGTGAATGCCGTCACTCAAATTAATTTCTCAAAGTGACGTATGATGGCGGGCAAGAGATCTGGGTCACATGTAACTTATCATACACTTACCCACGTCAAATGTATGACTGGCATACGTACTTTCCGTTGGAATGGCGCGGTTGTATGCTAAGTTATAAGTTAAGTAATAGGCTTACTCCCCCCGTAGGGGGGAGTAAGCCATAACTATAGAAACTACCTGTGGCTGGGACCACACTACGTTCCCAGGATTCTCCCAGGTTCTCCCCTCCCCCGATTTGCCCTCAGCCTCGTATGCGTGCATACTTCTACCCATGAGCAACCGCTACTCCCTCAGCCAGACCGACAGCCCTCGCACCACCTACCGCGTCATCGACCACTCGCGTGACGGCGAGATCGCTCGCCACCCCGCCACCCTGCCCAGCGGCGCCCCGCACCCGATGGCCGGCCGGCCCGTCTCCGTCGTCACCTCCCCGTCCCCGGCCCGCTACCGCGTCGAGGGGGAGGGCTGCGCCCGGACCTGGAGCGAGCTGGGCGGCTACGCCGTCGCCGTCATCGAGCAGGTCCCGGCATGGGCCGCTGCCCCCGCCTCCACGGTCCTGCGCGATGACCCTCACGCCTTCGACGGGATTCCCGACGAGCTGGTCCACTCCCCCGCCGGCGGCCTGTCGGTCCGATCCTGGTTCGCCACCCGCACCGGCACCCGCGCCCACCAGCTGCCCCGCTGGCAGGACCGCTATGCGGCCGCCGCCGCCCATGCCCCATCGGCCCGCCTCGCCCTGGAGCGCCTTCAGGCGGCGCTGTAAGCCCCTCTGACGGCCTAGACCTAGCGCCCCGGTACCTGCACCTAGGTACCGGGGCGTTCGTCCGTCTACTGGGCTTACACGGCCTCACAGCCGCCCAGGCCGCTCCGGTCGCCCCGTCACCCGCCCCTTCGAGGCAGGCCGAAGGCCCCGGCCGAGGCGCCTCCGCACCTGAGGCCGTATAAGCTCATCTGACGGCCTAATGGCCCTCCCCCTATATGACTGCCCTGCCTGGCCCTGAAAGCCCGTCAGAGAGGCTCCTGGACCCCTTAGCGGGCACGTAAAGGCCCCGCCCACCTCTCCGGTGGGCGGGGCTGCTGGCCGGGGCGGTCGGTCAGGCGGGCAGGGGCGCCTCGAAGTGCTGCACGATGGCGGCCATCACGTCGGCCATCTCTCCGGCGACCTCACGGCCCGGGCGCTCGCGGCCGGTCATCCTGGCCACGATCCGCCCCTCCTCGACCCGCAGGCGGGCCTGGAGCGGGCTGTGCTCCTTGATGAGGCCGATCTGGCCGGTGCGCCACTCGTCGACCCGAGCCAGGCCGAGGGAGGCGGAGGCGGCAGCGGCCACAACTTTCAGCTGGTCGGTCAGCTGGTCGGCGGTGGGGGTGGGGGTGAAGTCAGAGGGCTGGGTCACAGCGGGCTCCTGGGCGGTGCGTGAATCGATCATGGCTACAGCGTATGCCGGCATACGGGCTGGGTGCAAGTCCCCGTGTCTACGCAGGTCAGGCCCGGGAGGGGCCCTCCTCGCCGACCCAGCCACCGCGGCCGGGAGCGCGGCCGGGCATGTCCGCGGGGCCGGTCTCGTTCCACTCGCTGTCGAGCATGGTCTCGGGGCCGTCGGTGGCCGGCCGCAGGGCGTGGCCGCCGCGGGTGAGGGACAGGCCGCTGCCGCCCTCGAGCCGACAGCGGGGTGACCTGGGCGAGGTGGTGCAGACCCTCGAGTCGGCGCCACGGCCGATGGACGGGTCGAGCAGGTCGGCCGAGCCCTCCCCGGCCGCCTCGGCGGGAGTCTCGACCTGCGAGGCCGGGTCCGGGACGGGGCCCTCGACGCTGCGGTGCGGGTAGGCGCCGGCGGCGAAGGCGGCCAGGGCCTCCTCGACGGCGGCGTTGATGCCGTCCTCGTCCAGGGGCGAGAGCGCGCCGGGAGCGTCAGTCATATTGCGGTGCCTTCCACCAGGTGTCTCCGGAGTTGTCCGCCCTTAAGGGTAGTCCGCGCCGTCGCGTGGGTGTGAATCGTCCCGTCACCGGGGTGGCGCGGTGAGCACTGCCCCGCTTGGTCATGGGCTGGTCATGGGCACCGACGAGGTTGCCGCCACGTGGGACTTGACGGTGACGTGACGTCACCTGCTGTCATGGATTCATGCACGTCAAGG
>QWCR01000196.1_pt1 | contig 27251 bp, 14 predicted proteins | sample 1972581 | NCBI WGS metagenome assembly QWCR01 (sample SAMN09866703, study PRJNA288562) | Human oral metagenome isolate pre4_saliva, whole genome shotgun sequencing... | isolation source: mouth | host: Homo sapiens | place: USA: California
CCTAATTTTTCATTGCAAAAATGCCCTCCCTTTGTTAGGCTAGCCTAGCAAAAGGGAGGGGGAACAGAAAATCTTACACACTTTTTCGGACAATACCAATTGCTTGCGCCGAGGTGGAAGTGGCAAAGCCTATTCTTCCTCCTTTTGCGCGTGTTCGGCAATTAGTGCCTGCTGGATGTCGCTCGAAACAAGTTCGTAGCTCGCAAACTTCATGATGAAGGAAGCGCGTCCACCAGTGAGGCTAGAGAGGGCAGTGGAGTAGTTGCTCATTTCCTTGAGAGGCACTTTAGCCTGCAACTTTTCGTAGCCATTTTCAGAACTCATGCCCACGATCATACCGCGACGACCTTGCAAGTCGCTCATCACATCGCCCATCTTGTCAGAGGGAACGAACACTTCCACATCATAGATGGGTTCGAGAATCTTAGGTCCTGCATTGCGGAAGGCTTCGGCAAAGGCATGGCGACCAGCAAGCATGAACGAAATTTCGTTGCTGTCTACGGGGTGCATCTTACCATCATAAACGATGACGCGCACGTCGCGAGCATAAGAGCCAGTGAGTGGACCTTGTTCCATGCGGCTCATCACACCCTTGAGGATAGCAGGCATGAAGCGAGCATCGATGGCACCGCCCACAACACTGTTGATGAAGACGAGTTTGCCGCCCCATTCGAGAGAAATCTCTTCTTTGCCACGAGGAGTGATGCGAATTTCCTGACCGTTGAAGGTGAAGCTGGTAGGATCAGGCATACCTTCAAAGTAGGGTTCTACGATGAGGTGCACTTCACCAAACTGTCCAGCACCGCCCGATTGTTTCTTGTGGCGATAGTCGGCACGTGCAGCCTTAGTGATGGTTTCGCGATAAGGGATGCGCTGTTGGTAAAACTCAATTTGAATCTTGTCGATGTTTTCCAAGCACCATTTGAGTGTGCGCAGATGGAATTCACCTTGACCGTGCACGAGCACTTGGCGCAACTCCTTGCTCTGTTCCACCACCCAAGTGGGATCTTCCTGGCGCAAACGAGTGAGCGCAGCCATCATCTTTTCCGTTTCAGCTTCATTTACCGCACGGATGGCGCGAGTAAACTTAGGATTAGGATACTTGATGAAGTTGAAACGATGTTCGCTGCCCTTGCCGTTGAGGGTATTGCCGGTGCGCACGTCCTTGAGTTTCACTGTGCAACCAATGTCACCAGCAGAAAGTTGACTCACCTTTTCGCGGTTAGCACCAGAGCAAACGAAGAGTTGTGCCATACGTTCCTTAGAACCGCGGTCGGCATTTTGCAAATCGTCACCTTCTTTCACCACACCGCTCATCACCTTGAAGTATTGCACTTCGCCAATGTGAGGTTCTACACCTGTTTTGAAGAAATAGATGCTGGTGGGTGCGTCTTCCACTGGAGGCACTACCTCACCGCGAGAGTTGTACACCGCGGGCATTTCATTAACGTAAGGCACCACGTTGCCCAAGAATTCCATCAAGCGACCCACGCCCATATCTTTGGCTGCGCAAACGCAGAACACGGGGAAGATGCTGCGAGTCACCATACCCTTGCGGATACCTTCACGCATCTCATCTTCGGTGAGTTGCTCTGTTTCAAAGAATTTCTCCATCAACTGCTCGTCATTTTCAGCAGCAGCTTCTACGAGTGCCTTGTGGAGCATCGTGGCGCGTTCCATTTCTTCTGCTGGGATGTCTTCGATCACGGGAGCACCGCCTTCTTCCTTCCACGTGAGTTTCTTCATCAAAATCACGTCGATGAGACTATTGAATCCAGCCCCAGTTGCCAAAGGATATTGCACGGGAACAGCCTTTTCACCGTAGATGGTTTGCAAATCGTCAAGGATAGCGTCGTAGTCGCAATTCTCGTGGTCAAGTTGATTGACGAGGAAAATGACGGGCTTGTTGAGTTTTTCCGTGTAGCGGAAGTGGTTTTGTGTACCTACTTCAGGACCGAAAGCACCATTGATGAGGAGGATAGCCGTGTCGGTCACATTGAGAGCGGTCATCGCTGCGCCCACAAAGTCGTCAGAACCTGGGCAGTCGATGATATTGAGCTTCTTCTCATTCCATTCTACGTGGAAAGCAGTGGCAAAAACGGAGTAGCCATATTCTTGTTCGACTGGGAAGTAGTCGGAAACGGTATTTTTCTGGGTAATACGACCGCGACGGGGAAGTGCACCAGCGTGATAGAGCATACATTCTGTGAGCGTGGTTTTACCAGAACGGTCGTTGCCAAGTAGGGCAATGTTTTTGATGTCGTGAGAGTTATAAACTTTCATACGAGGTAAAGATTTAGGCGGTGTGCACAGACTTGAGGAAAGGCACATCGGGGTGGGTAAAGATTGACCGATTGTGAAAATCGGAGGTCAAATAAGGAGCGAACCAACCCAGAATTTCATGGTAGTGGAGGGGGATGGTTCTGTTTTCGACCGAAAATTACAAAGAAGCTCCGAATTGACCAACTGTTTCCTTAGAAATTTCAATCTCTAGATAGCATTTTCTTTGTTTTGGGGCGATTTTCTGGGTAAAATCGGCATATATTGAAGTAAAATGAAAGAGGATTTTGGGGAAGGCGTTACGTTTGAGCCACGCCACCTTTGAACCCAAATCGGTCATTAGATCCTGAACAAATTGCGCCATCGCGGTCCAATGGCCGATTGGGATTTAATCTATCTGTGTGAGTAAAAGTTAAAAGCAGGGCTGTCTAACCTTAAAAGATGTTTTAAGTGGAGTTGTTGCTGGATCTTTTAAGTTTTGTGTCGCTGCCAGAGAGTTTTTAGAGTATTATTTTTCTGATTTGTGGTGAGACGATTGCCAGATAAGGTGAGATTCAAAACTAGCCTGCCCATGTCTTGATGAAATGCAAATGAGTAGTGGTTTTTCTCACGCGTGCGCATCACGCGCGCCTTCCCTGGGAATTTTGGTTTTTTGCTTTCACAACCTTCACAGAAGGGCGGATTTTACCGTCAAAATACCATGTTTCGCATCAGGTTCATGGATGGAAGAGTTTCCTAACTTTTGAGCATTGGTGAGCACCTTTTAGCGATGTTTTCTGTTTGTTTGACGAACTCCGTTCCTAATAGGGCTGTAATCATTTGAATATGATTGTCCTACAGAGAGTTTTGTGAAGGTTGTGAAAGCAAAAAGTTGAAAATTGCTGTAGGTGCGCGCATACGCGCGCGAGAGGGAGCTCTTTTTAGGTTGCCCGATGTGCGATGAACACCATCTTTTTTCCTCCTTGGTTTTCGAGCGCGTTTTCTTGTGATTTTAGCGTTAGAATTGTTGTGTGGTGAAGCTGTTTGTTTAACCCAAATCCCCGATTGGGATTTAATGAAAATCACCAATTTCGTGAGACTTCTCATTGCATCATCTAGTAAGGGCTGGAAAAATCGTGCGACGTATGCTGAAAAAACTCCGACGTTTTTTGGAAAATCTCCCACGTTTTTCCAAAAACGTGGGAGATTTTCTTCTATAGCTCGTACGTTTTTGCGGAGGTGTTGCAATACTCGTTTTTACAGCAGCTCCTTAGGGGCTTTTATATAGGGATAAAAAGTAAGGCGTTGAGGCTGAAGGGAGCGTACTGAAGTACGTGAACGAAGCTGAAGCTCGAAAATAATGCAGCACTTTGTCTTTATCCTAAATTGGTCATTAGAGCGTTATAGTGCAGAGCATAATGGAGCAGATAACTTCCTGAGCTCTTTCATATTCTTATTCGCATCTTATCTCTCGTTGGTTCTAGTCTTGGTCTACTACACCAAAGGCAAACGGTAAGCAATTTCCTCCACAATCAAATAAAATCTGGTCAGGACTTAATGACCGATTTGGGATTATTAAGATCATCAACGATATGCTCAAGAAATCAGCTCACACTTTTCTAAACCTATCTGCGTGAAACAATGTATCTTCCGCCTACAACAAGGTCGAAAGAATCGTTGTGTGCTATAACCTGAGTAAAAAAGAGGTGCCCTTAAACCGAATTGGGGTATATAGGTTCAGAACGTTCTGCCTTCCAGTGCGCATCCATTTTGCTGGCACGCTGACAAAATGCAGGATAAAGGCTTTCAGCCTGCTTGTCTTTTTCAATGGCTTGACCTTATCGCTGGTATGACGGACGAGATAGAGATTGAAGTTCTTCAGCATGGCGGTAACCATCATGAAAACCATGTACTCAGCCATAAAGGAAAAGGGCAGATGCGACCAGCCGAAGTCATTGTTCTGTATGTCAAAGTTCTTTTCGCTTACTCCACGCTCATTATAAAATGTAATGATGTCTTTCTCGGTAGACATCCAGTTAATGGAACGATCTACACCTTAGACCAGGAGTTGAGTCGATTACAGATGATAATGTGGAGTCAAATTGCTCCATGATTGAAAATATTCCCCCGAAAGGAGTGAGTCTCTCAGATTTAATATCTTTGCCATGTCTATCGTCGGATTCTCTTGTTTTTTTTGCAACAATAAGATAAGTGAAAATTCTGACATTGCAAAATCTTGAGCCGCTCGGCTCTGCCGCTTGCCAAAGCAAGAGCTTTTTGTTGCTCAGGTACTTAAAAAGTTTAATTTGTAATAGTGTTGCGGAATTAATAGATAACAAAAAAGAAACATGAAGAAAATGTTAAACATGTTGCTACCCAACGTGCAGCAAAATCGCAGTACAGGCGCCTTGTTGGTGTTTGTTCTGCTGTTCTTTGCAGGTTCAGGACGCTTCTCGGTAGACGGTTGGTTTGCTAAAAAAAAATGTCTTAAAGATACAAAAGTTTGGGTTAAGGGCGATACAAAGCATCGTGCTTGCCCCGTTTTAGATAAACAAAAGCAGCGATTAAGCCAGCAAAGCCAGCTTACTTTGAGTAGAAAGTTTATCACATTAACCCCTCAAATCACAGTAAACATCAACTAATTTTACCCTTCTTCACGATGATAGAACATCAATTAGTCTTGATCATTGCGCTCAGTTTTGCCACTTGTTTATTGATTATGGTGAGTCAGCGCGTAAAAGTGGCCTACCCCATTATGCTTGTATTGGGCGGTGTGGCAATGAGCTTCATTCCCGGAATGCCCCGTTTCAATATCAATCCCGACTTGATATTCCTTGTGTTTTTGCCGCCTATACTGTACGAAGCGGCGTATTACAACTCGTGGAAAGAACTGTGGCGATGGCGCAGGATAATAGGTTCGTTTGCCTTTATTGTGGTGTTTATCACAGCCCTTGTTGTGGGATTTATAGCCAACACCTTTATTCCGGGTTTCTCGGTGGCCTTAGGTTTTTTGTTGGGTGGCATTGTTTCGCCCCCCGATGCCGTGTCGGCAGCCGCCATTATGAAATTTGTAAAGGTGCCAAGGCGTATATCGGCCATTCTGGAAGGCGAGAGTTTGTTCAACGATGCCAGTTCGCTCATCATCGTTAAGTTTGCCCTTATAGCCATAGGGACAGGGCAATTTGTGTGGTATCAGGCCACCGCATCCTTTATATGGATGGTGATTGGAGGCGCTGGAGTGGGCGTGCTGCTGTCGTATGTGCTTATTAAGTTGCACAAGTGGCTGCCCATGGACGAGAATATCAACACGATATTCACCATTCTTAGCCCATATGTGATGTATATTTGTGCCGAAACTGTTGAGGCATCAGGCGTGTTGGCCGTGGTGAGTGGTGGGCTTTACTTCAGTTATCGCCGCATAATCATTGGTACGTCGTCGAGATTGCGTGCCGAGCATGTGTGGAACTTCCTTATTTTCTTGCTCAATGGTATGGCATTTTTGCTTATCGGACTGGATTTGCCCGAGATAATTACCGGTTTGAAAGAAGATAGCGTGAGTCTTTGGATGGCAACAGCATACGGTTTGCTCATCACCATGGCATTAGTGGTTATCCGTATGGGTGCGGCTTTCAGTGCAGTGTATATCACACGCTTTATGAGTAAGTTTATAACGGTGGCCGATTCACGCAAACAAGGCTATGCCGGATCCTTGGTTTTGGGCTGGACAGGCATGCGCGGAGTGGTTTCGCTGGCTGCAGCTTTGTCTATTCCGCTGTATATTCCAGGCACACAAATAGCTTTTCCCGAACGAAGTTTGGTGCTCTACATCACGTTTATGGTGATAACCCTCACGCTAATATTCCAAGGATTGACACTTCCCGTGCTGCTCAAGATGGTGAAGCTGCCCAATTACGACGACCATATGCCCAACGCAGAAGCCCAACGCATCATCCGAATAGGTATGGCACAGGCCAGTCTTGACTTTCTGGAGCGCAACAATATGTGCGAAGACATAACCCATTCAGCGGTGTTAAACAACTTGGTGAACCACTGGAACGAGCTGTTGGAGAGCGAAGGGAGCGCCACATTCTACGATGAGGTGATGCGAAACACCTATCGCGAGATACTTGAAGAGCAACGATTGTGGTTGATCAAGCTTAACAACGAAAACGAAAGAGTGGACGAGGAACTTGTGAGACACTTTATTCATCGCATCGACTTAGAAGAAGAACGCCTATTGAAAGAGTAAAACACAAGACATAGATGTAGAAAATAAGCTCGGAAGAGGTTGTTTTTTAACCCGTTGGCGGATTAAAATGTAGCTATAATGATATACCTTAATTCCGCAGTATTTCTCTTGTGAGAAAATTTTATATGTTGAGATGTCTTATGGGGTTTATCCATTGATATGGGGATCTTCTGGGGTTCTTGGTTCTTGCATAGTCATGAAATCCCCCACCCAAACCAATGGGGAAGGTAACTTAAGAAGATAGAGCCGAAAGTACTTCCATGACTGAATGCTTTGCTACTACTTCTACGTTTACCCAATACAGATTCGGTAAGTTTGTCAAAGCCCAACTTTGAGAAAACGTCCATAATGTGATAACTTACACCGAAAGAAGTGATATTCTCGATTTAATTGCTACCTTTGTCATGTCAAATTTTTGCTTACTTGTTATGTTTACAGCACCGAGATAGGTGAAATTTCTGACAGTTCCAAGAGTTTTGAGAACTATGTTTCTCAGGCACTTGGAGTTCTCACAAGAATTTGTGCTGCGGAATTAAGGTTATATATAAAATCACTACCTTTGCAGCCAATTCATATTAATCTAGAACTCAAATAAGTAAGATGAGAAAAACAGTATTAGGCTTCATCGCCAGCTTCATGTTGCTTTCCGCACATGCCCAAGACCTGAAAATAAAGAAAGGGGAGGTATTACTTGACGGAACACCAGTAGCACTTGTAAAAGAAGCGAAAAGAGTCTGCGACCTGTCTACGCCAGATGGGAAAAAGGTGTTCACCTTCTTCATTACGAACAAGACAAAACAAGGCGTCAGCACACCAGAAGACTGGCTCCAGTTCACATCACCTGAGGGCGCAGTCTTTGAACTGCAAAACCCGAAAGACAGGCTTGTACTGTCCACCACGAAGTACTTAGTCTACAAACTGTTAGACAGCAAACCCCAGCTTATCGCAGTGGACGGTATCAAGAAATCCACCATTGACGACCTCTTCGAGCAGGGCTCACGTCCTTTCTCTGCAAAATGGGACAGCATCTATACCATAGTCAAAAATATGGAGAAAACCGATGAGGAGTTTACCGCACAGCATCCCTTCTCCATCAACAACAATGGCGACATTATCATCAACAAAGAGATGGTGGGAAAGGTTTTTGTCAATGAACCTTCATTAGGCAAAAGAGACTACTATGTCAAGGACCGTGTGGGCAACCAGGTAGCCGAGATTAAGCTCGAATCTTGGAACACCAGCGAGAATTTCAGCAACATAACAACCTGTGATAATAGGAAACTTCCCTTCCTGCAATACAAGACTGCATTCAAACTCTCCGAGGACGAGATGGTGCGCCGTATGGTATCAAAACTGCTTGCAAACGGCTATGCGCTGGGAGATATGACGGAGAATATCAAGCTGCGACTGGCCAACAAAGCAAAAGCTGATGAGCAACAGGCTGCCGATGAGGAACGACAACTGGTGAAAGAGGCAAGGGATGCTTCCGTGAACATCTATAATGTGCCCGGCAAGGTGGTACTTGCTGACGGCACAACACACGAAGGCAACATCACTATCGTATATGAATCTATTGAAAAGAAGATGGGTAGAGGAACCAGTGGAATCCTCGACCTTGACGCACCGGCAATGGGATCATTCTTCGAGGTACTCTTTACCGACGGAAAGGACAATTACATCCTGGAACATCCATTAGATAAAAATGAACTTTATCTGAAGCTGAAGGACAGAAAGGAAGCTATCTATCTTGGCGACAAAGCATTATTAGGTACACGAAGCGAGAAGAAAAGAATTAAGCTGACTACGGAATATCTGAATAAGCCGAGCATGGATGCTGCCAAATATGACACCCGCACAAAAGAAGGACTCCAGCAGCTCATCGCAGATTATACTGAAAAATAAAAGGAGGACTTCCCTTACCCATCCCAAAAGGGTGGGGCATAATGTCCTGTTTTTTCCTTATTCCAATCCTTACAGGTGCTTACTTGCATCGCAACTAAGCCTTACTTGACCTCCAATAGGTGCTTAATTGAAGCCTGAATAAGGCTTCAATTAAGCACCTATTTGTTTTTAACCTCAATTCCGCAGCGTTTTTCCTTGTGAGGCGATTTTGTGTGTTGAGATGTCTTTTTGAGGCTCTACGTGTTGTTATGAAGTTTTTCGGTGTTTTTTGGGTCTTTTATATAGGGATAAAATGTAAGGCATTGAGGCTGAAGGGAGCGTACTGAACTACGTGAACAAAGCTGAAGCTCGAAAATAATGTAGCACTTTGCTTTTAACCCAAATTGGTCATTAGACCGTAAAAGCGTTACTGGTAACGGAAAAGATTAGGACCTCTCCTTTTTCATTTTCTTATTCGCATCTTCTCTCTCGTTGATTCTAGATATAGTCCACCACGACTTCGAGCTATCGGTATGCTATTTCCTCTACAATCCAATAAAACCAGTAGAGAATGTAATAACCTTTTGGCGATTGGAGGAAACAAAAAAAGCACCTACTCCGAGGTGGAGTAGGTGCTAGGTGAGAAGAGAAAGAGGGGAGATTATTGACCCTTTTCCATCTTAGCCTTAAGCGCTGCAAGAGCATCGATGTCACCAAGGCTAGTAGAAGCAGCTTGGTTTTGGATGTTAGCAGTGTTTTCTTCCTTGCGAGGAGCAGCAGCACGGCGAGTCTTCTTTTCGCTGCGTTCTGCAGATACGCTTTGGTCGAAAGTGCGAGTGTGAGAGAGGAGGATGCGCTTGCCGTCCTTGTTGAACTCGAGCACAACGAAGTTGAGCTTGTCGTTAAGTTGAGCCTTGCTGCCATCTTCCTTCACGAGGTGCTTAGGAGTTACGAAGCCTTCAACGCCATATTGGAGCTGAACAACAGCACCCTTGTCGTGAAGTTCGGTGATGGTACCTTCGTGAGTGCTACCTTCGGTGAATACAGTTTCGAATACATCCCAAGGATTTTCTTCGAGTTGCTTGTGACCGAGGCTGAGACGACGGTTTTCCTTGTCGATTTCGAGCACCTTAACTTCGATAGGAGCACCAACTTGAGTGAACTCGCTGGGGTGCTTCACCTTCTTAGTCCAAGAGAGGTCAGAGATGTGGATGAGGCCATCAACACCTTCTTCGAGCTCTACGAATACGCCGAAGTTAGTGAAGTTGCGCACCTTAGCAGTGTGCTGAGAACCAACGGGGTACTTCACTTCGATATCCTTCCAAGGATCTTCCTTGAGTTGCTTGATGCCGAGAGACATCTTGCGGTCAGTGCGATCGAGGGTGAGGATTACAGCTTCGATTTCGTCACCTACCTTGAGGAAGTCTTGTGCAGAACGGAGGTGTTGGCTCCAAGACATTTCAGAAACGTGGATGAGACCTTCAACACCAGGTGCGATTTCTACGAATGCACCGTAGTCAGCCATCACTACTACGCGGCCCTTAACTTTGTCGCCCACCTTGAGGTTAGGATCGAGTGCATCCCAGGGGTGAGGAGTGAGTTGCTTGATACCAAGAGCGATGCGCTTCTTTTCTTCGTCGAAGTCGAGGATAACCACGTTGAGCTTTTGGTCGTCTTGAACCACTTCGCGAGGATTGCTCACGCGACCCCAAGAGAGGTCAGTGATGTGTACGAGACCGTCAACGCCACCGAGGTCGATGAACACACCGTAGTTAGTGATGTTCTTAACGGTACCTTCGAGCACTTGACCCTTTTCGAGCTTGCTGATGATTTCTTGCTTTTGAGCTTCGAGTTCAGCTTCGATGAGTGCCTTGTGGCTAACTACAACGTTCTTGTATTCTTGGTTGATCTTGACAACTTGGAATTCCATAGTCTTACCAACGAATACATCGTAGTCGCGGATGGGCTTCACGTCGATTTGTGAACCGGGGAGGAACGCTTCGAGACCGAATACGTCTACGATCATACCACCCTTGGTGCGGCACTTGATGAAACCCTTGATGATTTCCTTGTTCTCGAGGGCTTCGTTGATACGCTCCCAAGACTTGCTAGCGCGAGCCTTCTTGTGAGAGAGTACGAGTTGACCCTTCTTGTCTTCGAGGCTTTCCACGTAAACTTCTACAGTGTCACCAATCTTGAGATCGGGGTTGTAGCGGAATTCGCTTACGGGGATGATACCATCGCTCTTAGAACCGATGCGCACCACAACTTCACGCTTGGTGATGTTAGTAACTTCACCTTCAGCAACTTCGTGCTCGTGAACGTTGTTGAGAGTTTGGTCGTAGGCAGCAACGAGAGTTTCCTTAGCTTCGCCAGCTACGCTACCGTTTTCAAATGCGTCCCAGTCGAAATCGGCCAAAGGAGCAATGTTTTTGAGATTCTCCATTAATGTTAAGTTTGTAGATAAATAAATGAATAAATGATGTGCCATCGAAAGTCCGCACAAAGTGGGTGTCCCATATTGGAGAAACGGGGGCTGCACCCACATTGACCGACGTGTCAATGGTGGCTCATGAGCCATTGAGCCATAAGCCGCTGCAAATATAGTAATTATTTCTGGATTTTTCGCGCTTGACGAATGATATTTAGCTATATATGAGATATTTTCCTCGGATTTGCTTGTTTCGGTGCTCTTTTTTATGTAAATTCGCTGCAATTAAATCCTAAAAGATAACGCAATGCGTAAATTACTTTTTGCCACGGTGGCTGCTGTGCTCACTATGTTTGCTTCGTGCGATTGGTTTAAGTCGAAGAAGGGCGCAGAGGGGGACACCACTACTGTTGTTGCTCCTGCGGAGGTCGACAGTACCCTTTATGGGAAGGTCGTAGACGATTTTGGTATGAGCACGTTTGCGGTGCAGCAGTCTTCTGGTCAAGAACTCGAATTGTTGCGCTCGCATCAAGATGGTGGTGAAGCTGTCGTCTATGGTGATGTGCGTATAGGAGATGAGTTTGCCTTGACCACCACCGATGGAGGAGAAGCGCTTGATCGTGCCATCAACGTGACGGAAGTAAAGGCTTTGACCCACGATTTCAAAATCGTCAATGGCAAACTCTTACTCAATGTGGCAACAAGTCCCGACACGGTGCAAATCATGACCCTCTCCGCCGACAGTTTGGTGGCAAAGGGGACAAAGCAGGTGTATCGTTTGGGTAAGAAATAAGTAGTAATACTAAGCACAAACAACAGAGGAATACCTCCTTTGCGTGGGAGATGGTGACTGATTAGTGACCATCTCTTTGTCGTCAAATAGTGAGTGTTAGTATGCCTCGCACGGTAGTTCTGCGAGGGTGGACATCGCGGAAAAATGGATCGAAAACCATCGACAAGGACCAATAGTGAAGCACAACTTCCAAAAGAAAACTCCATGAACACTTCCAAACTAATACACGTGTATAAAGCTTCGGCTGGTGCTGGAAAAACCTATACGCTAGCTGCGGAATTTATAGCCAATCTTCTGAATGATTTCAAGACAGCTCGTGAACCGCATCGTCATCAGTTGGCGATAACCTTCACGCGCAAGGCGACCACGGAGATGAAGGAGCGTATCTTGGAAAATCTCTACGAACTCGCGCACTGCGTGGAAGAGCAACAAGCCTTCTTGAAAGTGGTGCGCCAGAAGTTGTTGGTACCAGCAAGTGATCGTGAGATTTCGCTCATGACACGGAGCTTGTTGCGCCAGATTCTGCACGGCTACGATCGATTTCATGTCACCACCATCGACTCGTTCTTCCAATCGTTGCTCGGCAATTTGGCGCATGAACTTGGTTTGACTGCCACTTTCAAAGTAGACCTCAACAACGATGATTTGTTGCAGCGAGGTGTGGACAAAATGCTCCAAGGTCTCGAACCCAATTCGCAAGAATTGAAATGGGTGTCGCAATATATCGAACAGCGATTGGAAGACGATAGCGACAAGAGTTGGCGTGTGGAGCATTCTTTGTCGAATCTGGCGCGAGAGCTGACCAAAGAGAGTTATGTGAAACAGCGACGTTTGCTCCAAAATATCACGCTTAACAATGCCTTAGCCGATCGCTATCGGAATAAATTGCGTGATTTGAAAAAGAAATGTGTGGAGGATATCAAGCAGTCAGCGCAGGATGCGGAAGATTTTATTGTTGGTTCTGAAGGATATGGTAGAATCAGCCGCGGTGGAGATGTAGAAAAGTATCTGCATCGTGCCATAAAGTATAAATTTTCTAAGACGGATCCGAGCAAAACTGTAAAGAATATTGTCGATGATAGTAGTAATGCCCTCAAATCTGCAGATAAGGGTGTTCCAAAATATGAAAGTTGGGCAAGTGATGTTTCCAATCACTTAGACCAGTTGCTCTCCACGATTGATAACGCCAACTTTACCATCAATTCGTGCGATTTGAGTCTTCAGCACTTCAATGAACTTCGCTTGCTCGATGCCATCTCAGCTTCCGTGCAAGAGCTCAATACGGAGAACGACACTTTCCTCTTGGCTTATACCCCGATTCTTTTTGCCGAAATGGTGGGACAGAGTGAGGCGTCGTTTGTCTTTGAGCGAGCTGGCACGCAGTTTAACCATGTGATGATTGATGAATTCCAAGACACCTCCGAACTGCAGTGGACCAATTTGCACAACCTCTTTGTAGAGAACATCGCACACGGCAATAGTTGTATGTTGGTGGGCGATGTGAAACAAGGCATCTATCGTTGGCGTGGTGGAGACTGGTCGGGATTGGCAAACATCAAAGATGATGCAATTACGGATATTCAAACCCTCGATTCCAATTTCCGAAGCGGAGAGAAGATTGTGAACTTCAATAATGCAGTCTTCGTGAAGATGGCGCAAGTGATAGCCGATACTAGCGAAGGAGAAGCAGCAGGAGAGGGTAGTGTGCTCACGTCGCTTTATGCAGAAGACTTGGTGAAGCAAAAGCCCGTGCGCGAAGGCGGATTTGTGCGTGTCTTGATAGAGAAAAAGCCCGAGAAGACAACTTCTTCAGCGAAGAACAAGGCAGATGCAACAGAAGCAAGCGAAGAGAACGAAGGAGAAAACAAAGTGTTTTCGCCAGAAGATGATTTGCGAAAACAAATCATGCGCTTGTATAGTGCCGGAGTGTCCTTTGACAAGATGGGAATTTTGGTGCGTAACAATAAAGATAGCGGAAAACTCATCGAATATTTTGCCGAATATGAGAAGGAGCATGCCCAAGATGAGGATTTCGTTCGCATAGAGTTAGTATCTGATGAAGCGTATGTACTATCTGCTTCTCGAGGGGTGCAGCTCATTGTGAAAGCACTTCAATATATCCACAATGCCACGGACGAAGTGGCTTTGAACTATGTCTTAAAGCACTGTCCAGAGGGAGCGAAGGATAAAGTGCGTGGTCTTTTGGAGGAATGGAGCAAACAGTCTTATCAAATGCTGCCTTTCTACGACCTCATTCAGCAGTTTATCCATCACTTAGAGCTCGATAAACAACCAGGTGAGGCGAGTTATCTCTATAGTTTGCTGGACATGGTAGTGGCATTCTTGGATGATAATGTGCCTGACATAGGTCGTTTCCTCCAAGTTTGTGAGGAATCTTTAGGCAAAAAGTCGGTGCCAGCCTCTGTGGTGAAAGGAGTGCGCATCTTGACGATTCACAAATCTAAGGGACTGGACTTCCACAGCGTGTTTATTCCCTATTGCAACTGGGAACTGGTGAGTAGTGGTCAAAAGCAGTCGATGATTTGGACAAGTCCGAAAGTGGACCCCTTCAATAAGATTCCACTGCTGCCGGTGAAACTGAGTGCGATTGCAGAAAAGAGTATTTATAAAGACGAGTATCTGCAGGAATTGCGAAATCAGCGCATCGAGAATCTCAACTTGCTCTATGTGGCTTTCACCCGTGCGCGTCAAAACTTGGTGATTTGTGCACCTAGATTGACCAGAAATCATGAGAAGAGCATCGTGCCTGCTTTGCAGAGAACCATCACACAACTAGGATGGACGGAATTGATCGATGGCGATGTGCTACTCGAAGAGGATGATACCCAGATTCTCCTAGAGATTGCTGAACCCTCAAATGCGGAGTGCGCAGTCGCTACTCAAATCGCTTCTCTCGAGGATGGGGAAACTGCTAAGGCTGCAATGGAAAAGCCGAAGAATCCCTTCAAAATCAATGCTGTTACTGAAAGGGTGAACCTAGAAACATCGAACCATGAAGTGAAGTTCCGTCAGTCGCAAAGTGCGCGCTTGTATAATGCTGCACTGATGGAAGCGGTGCAAGCGGACAATGCCGATGGTGATGCGGCGAAGTTGATGAATACTTCCGAACTAGATTTGGAGTTCTTCGCCAAACGCGAAGCTGCTCAGCGACGTGGTACACTCCTGCACCACCTGATGGAAGAGATTGAAAGCGAAGCCGATGTGGAAACTGTGCTGCAATCTGCGATTTGCGAAGGAAAGATTGCGCCAATCGAAGAGGTGGGTGAAATGCGAAAACTCCTGCACCGCGCGATGCAGCATGAAATCGCCAAGGAATGGTTTGATGGCACGTGGCAGCTCTATCGTGAATGCACCATTTTGACTCGCGATGAAAACGGCAATGTGCATGCTCCTCGTCCCGACCGCGTGATGATGCGTGGAGATGAGGCTATCGTGGTGGACTATAAATTCGGACTACCGCGTCCGGACTATCACGAACAAGTGCGACACTACTGTCAGCTCCTTCAACAAATGGGCAAACAGAACGTGAAAGGCTATCTGTGGTATGTGGCATCAGGCATCGTGGAGCCCGTTTCGTTGTAAGGAAGGGTGGCTATTGCTGTGTTTTTTCGCATTTTAGAACCTATCAAAAGGAAAGTGCGTAAAGAGAAGTACAACATTCTCTCTTCGCATTGGAGGACGAAGGCGAAAATAATTACTATAAAACAGTCTACATCTCAAAGTTTTTCGTAAATTTGCCCTGTAAATTCTTGTCACGCTCTGTACTCTCTATTGAGAGCTATCAAAAGTCTCTTTAGTGGGCATCAGAGCCAAACAGAATCCTCGACAAATCACAAATAATTCATCAATACTCATATCATTATGACTATCGACTCTTGTAACTTTGCAGGCAAGAAGGCCATCGTACGTGTAGACTTCAACGTGCCTCTCAATGAAAATGGCCAAATCACCGACGACACTCGCATCCGCGGTGCGTTGCCCACCCTCAAGAAGGTGCTTGCTGATGGTGGTGCTCTCATCATCATGAGCCACATGGGTAAGCCCAAAGGCAAGGTTAATCCCAAGTTCTCTTTGGGACAAATCAAGGACGCTGTAGCTGCTGCCCTCGATGCCCCTGTTTCTTTTGCACCTGATTGCGCAAAGGCACAAGAAGCTGCTGCCGCTCTTAAGGCTGGCGAAGTGCTTCTTCTCGAGAACCTCCGTTTCTATCCTGAAGAAGAAGGCAAGCCTGCAGGTATTGACAAGGAAGATCCTGCTTACGAAGCTGCAAAGAAGGCAGTGAAGGAAAGCCAAAAGGAGTTTGCTAAGACGCTTGCTAGCTATGCTGACTACTACATCATGGACGCATTCGGCACCGCTCACCGCAAGCACGCTTCTACTGCTGTCATCGCTGACTATTTCGATGCAGACCACAAGATGCTCGGCTATCTCATGGAAAAAGAAGTGACTGCTGTTGACAACGTGCTCAACAACATCAAGCATCCTTTCACCGCTATCATGGGTGGTTCTAAGGTGTCTACCAAGATTGGTATCATCGAAAACCTCATGGACAAGGTGGACAACCTCATCCTCTGCGGTGGTATGACTTACACCTTCGCTCGTGCACTCGGTGGCAAGATTGGTATTTCTCTCTGCGAAGAAGACAAGCTCGACCTTGCTCTCTCTATCATCGAGAAGGCTAAGGCTAAGGGTGTGAACCTCGTGCTCGGCACTGACTGCGTGGCTGGTGACGATTTCAAGAACGATTGCAACACACAAGTTGTTCCCGTGGACAACATCCCCGATGGTTGGGAAGGTCTTGATGCTGGTCCTGAAAGCCGCAAGGCATTTGCTGCTGCTATCGAACCCGCCAAGACTATCCTCTGGAACGGTCCTGCTGGTGTGTTTGAGTTTGACAACTTCACTGGTGGTTCACGTGCTATCGCTGATGCTATCGCTGTAGCGACTAAGAACGGTGCATTCTCTCTCATCGGTGGTGGTGACTCTGTAGCTTGCATCAACAAGTTTGGTATGGCTGATCAAGTTTCTTACATCTCAACTGGTGGTGGTGCTTTGCTCGAAGCCATAGAAGGTAAGGAACTCCCCGGTGTAGCTGCCATCAAAGGCTAATCTATCGCCAAATACCTAATAGATAATTATAAAGTTATAGGGACAGCGGTGCACCGTCACTGCTGCTCTATAACTTTTTTTGCTTATGAATAGTCTAAAACTTCCCCTTCTTCTTTTCATCGCTCTCATTGTGGGATGTTTTGCCACTAGTTGTGGTGGAGAGAAAGCGAACAAAGACGAAAATACAGAGGTGAGTAGTGTCAATGATGTGCCTGATAGTCTTTCGTTCATCATAGCCTGTCTTCCTACCTACGAGAGTCTTCCTTTCTACTATGCCAAAGCAGCTGGAATAGCAGACTCTTTGTCGCTTCCTCTTCGCATCAAAACATACCAATCTCAGTTTGATGCAGATACAGCTTTGTTAGGCACTAGAGCTGATGCAGGTGTCACAGACCTTGTGCGCCAACAACATTATGCTGCACAAGGAAAGATGCGCGGTTACGTGGCATGGATTCCGCTGCAAGGTGAGTGGCAACTGTTAGTCGGTGGGCGTTTGCGTCTCACTGAGATGAAGCAACTCAAGCAACGCACCATTGCTATTGCGCGTTATAGTAGTTCTGATCAATACACGGCACATTTGCGCGACAGTCTTCGTTGGAAGTTTGACGATATGTTGCGTCCTCAAATCAACGATTACCGCGTGCGCCAACAAATGCTCGACAATGAGCAAATTGATGCAGCTGTGTTGCCGCAGCCTTTTGCCCTTCGTGCCAAAGGAAATGGGCAACGTGTGTTAGCCACATTGCCTTTCTCTTATCATCACCATGCGCTTTATCTCAGTGCGCAAGCTCAACAAGACGCTAAAAAATCCAAGCAAGCTCAGTTGTTGCAGCGAGTGTATAATGCAGCTGTGCAGCGCATCAACCATAAGCCTGGTGCTGTGTTAGACAGTGTGCTCATCCGCACCTATAAACTCACACCTGAGCAAGTGAAACAAGTGCATTTGCCTCACTATAATGAGGTGAAAACCTACAAGTAGTCGATGCAAATAGCACGAGACATCCAGAGGAGATGCCCATATTACCTCTGCCTTATACGCTGTATTCCACATTTCGTGCATCTTCTCTAGTTTGCTTTAGATTGCTCCAAAATTTTTTCCACGCTTCTCCCATGGACATGACTGTTTACCTCACTCTCCGCGATGATTTTGTGAAAGCCATTCACAATCGTCAGTTGCTTGATGCGCTTCGCGCGCTTCAAGGGCAGTTGTCGTGGGCTGGTGACTGGAATAGTCGTCAAGAGCATGAGCGTATTTGGACAGATTATCAGCATCTCTTGCGTGATTTTCGGCAAGGTGAGGCGTGTGCCACTTATCAAGAGCGCAATGAGAGCTTGTTTGAGCGCACTTATCTCCTCGGACTCTCCTTGCATCACGCCTTTACAGTGGAGCATACGCAGCAGCTGCGTGCCAAATTGTGGCAGAAGTATGCCGATCAGCGTCTGCAGCAACCTCTCGAGAATGTATTGCGTTACGAAATAGACGATCACATACTCTTCGATAGACTCTATTGTGCTGCCCCTTGGACAGCCGAAGTAGTGGAGTCTGCAGAAGAACTTATGCTGCATCCCAATCGAAGCGAAGATACTCGTGCTACAGTGCTTTCTGCGGTGACGTTAAGTTTGTTGGCAAGTTTTGATCCAACGCAATGCGCCTGGTTGTTGCGTCAAACTGAAAAAACACTTTCTTCTCTATTGCGGGTGCGTCTTTGTGTGGGACTGGTGTATATTGGCATTCATCAAGCGGCACAGATTGCTTTGTTTCCTTCCTTGGTTCAACAATGGAAGGCGTGGACAAAATGTGAAGTTTGGCAAGAAGATTTGCGCATTGTGCAGTCTACCATGTTGGCTTCTGCACAATCGCGCGACACAGCCACTGACGCTTCACAACTGATGGAACGTTTGTCACAGATGCCAGACCCTTCAAATGCACAAGCCAAACAAACTTTCATGCGTGAGATGGCAAGTATGGTGGCAGAACGCTTTGTTGATGGTTGGGCAGGCGTAGACATTGCTTTGGCAGGATTCAAGCAAATGTATCGCCGTTTTCCTTTTTTTCAAGAAGCTGCAAATTGGTTCATCCCCTTCTCTGTGCAACGTCCAGAATTGCAACATTTAGAAGAGGTGGGTGGTAGAAAGCTCGAATTGCAACATCGTGCGTTGGGTTCCACGGATCTCTATATCATTGCGGAAATGAATCTCGCAAGCAAAAGATTTGCCGAGAGATTACCACAAGAGATTAAAGAGAAAATCGAGGAAGTTTCTACTAAAGTACCAGACGAAAGGAAAGACGTAGTTTTTGATATTGAAGAGGAAGATACAGCGATGCTCACTATCTTACGCAATCATCGTAAGAATAGCGGAGTTGCTGACCTCATTTCAACGGAGTCTCAGGAATTTCGCGCGCTTAAGTTGGCTTACAATGGCTATATCCACGACAGTTACCGTTTCTTTCATCTTTTTGTGGACCGCAATGAAGGCGAAAATCCCTATCGCGATAATCTCCTGCTTCGCGATTCTATCTTATTCCGTGGGGCATTTGAGGACGAAGCGTCGCTCGCTGTGTTAGGACAACTTAGTTTTGCGATCAAGGATTATCGTCATGCCCTGACCTTCTTCCAACTTCTGCCTAAGGAGCACCGTGATGTTCGTTTACGATTGGCGCAGTGTTATCATGCCACAGGACATTATGCTGAGGCTGCTCTGCTGTTGGAAAAACTGGTAGAAGAGGAAGATGATGAAAGTCTTTTGCGATTGCTTTCTCATTGCTATGATGCGTTGCATAGATACGAAGATGCTTTGGTAGCTTGGATTCGTCTGGAACAACTGAATCCAGAGAACCTTGAAATAGCAGAGACTCTCGCGCAGCGTTTCTTTGATTTGCAACTCTATAGCGATGCGCTTGAGCAGGTGCACAAGATACTTTACCACAAGTCTGAAGATTTGGATGCCCTTCTTTTGAAAGCGCAATGCTATCTATTGATGGGGCGTCTAGAGGAGGCTCAAAGTCAATATGCGGTGTTGCTAGAGAAAGCTCCCGATCACCTCGATGTGTTGAAGAATGCAGCCCATTGTGCCTTGCTCTTAGGGGATTATGCGATGGCAGCTCGACTGTATATGGCGCATCTCGAGGAAGAAGAACTTAAGTTTGTGCACGAAGATTTCTTTGCTCATGCGTTAACGCATTTACACGCTGTAGGATTTTCCCCACAACTTGCAACTTTCATGCGCGATCTTCTCAACAGTGAATTGCAGCATCAGTAGCGATTGCTTTCTTTGGTGAATGTCGCTACATTCTTTCACTGATACTTAGACGCTAATTTTCGGCTTGTTCAGCGCGACTTTTCTTCTTGATTAGAGAAAAGTCGCGCTGTATTTTGATGTCTATGGGATATGTCGGTATGCTCCCGAAGACATTCAATACGTAGCTTTCGGACAATACCAAGAAACACGGCACCACTCGTGAAGAATGGTGCCGTGTGAAGAAATTCGGCTAGAAGCGAAATCTATGAATACAGAATTACAATGTGAGGTGGTTCACCCTCTTCGTAGTGAAAAGATTGAGACATAGCGTCAATCACCGTGTTGGGGTGAATCGTGTTGTGGTTGCCTATGGCATACCATAGAGGATGGATACGTGCGGGATGATCACACTGTTATCGTCGATGGTGACAACGCCCTCGATGTAGGTGAAAGGCATAATTTCTACATTTTGTCCGATGCGTGCACCCGAATCCATGTAGGCAATTGGACTGATAATAGCGTTATCTTTGTGAGAGGTTATTACATTCTTCCACCACCAAGAGCTTGATAGAGCTTGATGGCAGCTTGCACCTTTTCAAAATGATTGTTGATGAGCGAGAGACGACCATTGAGCAGATTCATCTGCGCCGTCAACGTTTCGAGATACGTTGTCGTATTTCCATTGCGGAAGAGAAACTCCGTATCATCATTGGCTTTCTGCAATTCCTTGAGACGCTCTTGCGCAATGGCGGTTGTGGTAGACGCAGTGTGATACTTGCTCAAGGCGTTGCTCACCTCTTGACCAGCAGTAAGCAGTGTTTTCTCAAAATCTATTTGTGCAGCTTCCTGTTGAAGTTTAGCCACCTCCAGACCACCTTTGAGTTTGCCTTGTGCAAAGAGAGGTTGAGTGAGCGAAGCCACTCCCGATGCAATGAATTTACCGGGATTTACCACCATACCTCCGAGAGCGTCAGTGAAACTGCCTTGCGCAGAAATTGTGATTTGCGGATAGAAAGCTCCGCGTGCCGACTGGATGCCATAGAAGGCATTCGCGAGTTTGGCTTCGGCAATCGCCACATCCGGACGACTACTCAAAAGCGAGAGGGGAAGTCCTGCCGAAAAAGAAGTGGGGAAGTTTTCTGCAGAGAAGATTCCTCGCTCAATGCCATGAGGAGTTTCGTGAAGCAACAAACAAAGTGCATTTTCTGCTTGACTAATGTTGTCGGTGAGTGTGGGCACAGTGGCTTCGATTTGCAACACTTGTGCCTTAGCACTGGCAATGGCAGAAGAGTTGGTGTATCCAGCTTCTTTCATCGCAGTCATCGCTTCGATGTTTTTGTGCCAAAGTTTCAACGTGGCTTGCGTCGTGGCGAGTTGCTCATCCAGCATTTGCAGGCTGTAATAGAGATTAGCCACCGCAGCGATGATGCTAGTTTGCACGGCTTGTCGCGCTGCTTTAGCCTGCATCACAGAGAGTTCTCCTTGCTTCTTCGCATTATAGAGTTTGCCAAAAGCATCGATTTGCCATGAGGCTTGCACGGGAAAAGCATAAGTTTCGTTGGTGGTCATGCCATCCACGAAGACTTTTGACACCGTGCCGGATGGAGAGAGAGCAATTTGTGGGAGGTAAGCCAGACGATTGAGACGTAACCCCACTTCCGCTTGTTTGAAGGTGAGTTGGGCTTTGCGGAGATCTGCGTTGCGCTCTAAGGCGGTGGAAATGAGTTGTTGCAAATGGGCATCGTTGAAGACTTCGCGCCAGGGCAAATTACCAAACGAAGTGGTGTCTGTCGTGGTGGACGCGCTATCTTGCTGCGGGGTGCTGCGATATAGATGCTCCACGAATGAAGCGGTGTGAGTAGTGTTGCGCTCATAGGTGCCAAACAGAGAGTGACAACTCGTGAGGAGCGTGGCAGCGGCAGCAATATATAGAAATGATTTCATAGAAAATTATCGTGATAAATCGTGCATATTGTGAGATTTTCATCTCATTGAAATCTTCAAGGGGGAAAAGTGGCGGTTGCACACCTTCCCCCAGAGAGATTAATTTATTTCCTCAGATGCTTCTTCTAGAAGGGGTTGTTCGTTGGAAAGTTCCGCTTCGTTATTGTGAAGATGTGAGAAATCAATAGGTTTAATGCGCTCTTGCAAGCCTTGGAAGATGCGGAAGAGTGCAGGCACGACAAAGATTTGGCAAATCATACCAATCAACATACCACCGATGGCTGTGGTGCCGAGTGAGCGGTTACCATTGGCACCAACACCGAAGGCAAACATCATGGGCAACAACCCAATAATCATTGCCATAGAGGTCATCAAGATGGGGCGCAGACGTGCTGCTGCTCCTTCGAGTGAGGCTGTGGTGATGCTCATGCCGGCTTTGCGACGGTCGAGGGCGAACTCAACGATGAGGATGGCATTCTTAGCCAACAAACCAATGAGCATGATGAGGGCAATCTGCACGTAGATGTTGTTTTGCGCTTCACCAAACACAGCTCCTAGCATTTGACCTGCCATGCCGGGGAGTAAGCTCAAACTACCGATGCCTTGGATGAAAAGGAACGAACCGAGCAAACCAAAAGGCACGGAGAGGAGCACGGCGAGAGGCAAGAGGTAGCTCTCATATTGTGCAGCGAGCAACAAATAGATGAAGAGGAAGCAAAGACCGAACACAATGGCGGTGGTGCTGCCACTGGCAGATTGTTCTTCGCGCGTGAGACCTGAATACTCGTAGGTGTAGCCCACAGGTAGACTTTCTTTGGCTACTTCTTCCACGGCTTTGATGGCTTGACCAGAGGTGTAGCCATTGGCAGGGTTACCATTGATCGAAATCGAGGTAAACATGTTGAAGCGGTTGATGTTGTCTGGACCTTCTGTTGGGGTTAGTGTCATGAACTGCGTGATGGGTGCCATCTGTCCGCGTGCATTGCGCACCTTGATGTTGTTGAGCGACTCAATGTTGGCGCGAGCACTAAATTCGGCTTGCACGATGACACGATAGATTTTACCAAAGCGGTTGAAGTTGGAAGAATACAAACCACCAAAATAACCTTGCAAAGTGGAGAGCACATCGCGCGGAGAGATGCCAGCGCGTTTGCATTGCGCAGCATCGATGTCGATGATGTATTGTGGGAATTTGGTGTCGAAGTTGGTTTGCGCGGCCTGAATTTCTGGACGCTTGTTCAATTCGGCAATGAAGTTGGTGGCAACGTCTCTGAACTTGGAGAGCTCTCCACCCGTGCGGTCTTGGAGGTTAAGCGAGAATCCGTTGGACATACCGTACCCCATAATCATTGGAGGTTGGAAGAAGAAGACTTGCGCGTCTTTGAAGGATTTCTGCGATTCGAGCAACAAGTTGATGAACACCATTTTGGCACTCTCTGTAACGGCGTTTCTCTCTTCCCAAGGTTTGAGTTTGATGAAGAAAGAACCATAAGAAGGGCCTTGACCTCCCATGAAAGAGAACCCAGAAATGACCATGGTGTTTTTGACCAGAGGAGAGGCCATCACCATCTTTTCGACTTGTTGGAGCACTTCGTCTGTGCGATCCTGAGAGGTGCCTGGAGGCATGGTCACCATGCCCATCAAAGTGCCGGTGTCTTCTGTGGGAACAAGGGTGGTGGGGGTGGCGTGTATCATCCAAAACAAACCTCCGATGGAAACGACTACCAAACCCATAGAGAGCCAGGGACGGCGAACGAAGTGGTTTACATTCTTCTTATATCGCTCCAAGATGCGCTCATACCATTGGTTGAAAGCGGTGATGAAACGGTCGGAAAAGAGTCCTAAAATGGTGACAATGGCAATGCCCCAAGCGATGATGCTGATGATGACGTGTTCGAAAGTGAAGAGTCCTACGACCATCATGACGATGGTGACGATGAGCAACAGCAGCGTGAGCCAAGGGGGCAGAGAAAGACCGAATTTCTTGCCTTTGACGGCATATTTTTCTTTCATTTGCTCCAAAGCGGCTTTCTGAGCCACCTGCACACGCTCTCCCAAACTGCGATGGTCGTTGTGCGCTTTGAGGATAATGGCGCAGAGGGCTGGAGAAAGGGTCAAGGCATTGAGCGCGGAGAAGCCGATGGCTACTGCCATGGTGATGCCGAACTGGCGATAAAATGTGCCACTTGTGCCGCCCATGAACGAAACGGGGACGAACACGGCCATCATGACGAGTGTGATGGAAACGATGGCACCGCCTAGTTCATGCATGGCATCGAGAGAAGCGGTGCGCGCGGAGGTATATCCCAAATCGAGTTTGGCGTGTACGCCTTCCACCACGACAATGGCGTCATCGACAACAATGGCGATGGCGAGAACTAGAGCAGAAAGAGTGAGGAGGTTGAGGGAAAAACCAATGAGGTTGAGCACCAAGAATGTGCCTACCAAGGCTACGGGAATGGCAATGGTGGGAATGAGCGTAGAGCGCAGGTCTTGCAGGAAGATAAACACTACCAAGAAGACAAGCACGAAGGCTTCGATGAGGGTTTTCACCACTTCGTGGATCGACGCAAAGAGGAAGTCGTTCACATTTTGCGCCACGTGGATTTCCAACCCAGCGGGCATTGAAGATTTGCTTTCTTCTAGGGTTTTCTCAATGTCTTGAATGATTTTTGTGGCATTGGAACCTGCAATCTGCGACACCATACAAGCCACTGCTTTGTGTCCGTTGGTGCGGCTGCCAAAGGAGTAGGATTCGCTTCCTAATTCTACACGGGCAATGTCTTTCAAACGAATCAAACTTCCATCGGCATTCGATTTGATGACGATGTTTTCAAATTGCGATGCTTCCTGCAAGCGTCCACGATAGCGAAGGGTGTATTGAAACGTTTGGTGCTCGCGTTCGCCAATGTTACCGGGCGCGGCTTCGATGTTTTGTTCTGCTAAAACTGCCGAAACATCGGTGGGAATCAAGCCATAAGACGCCATTTTCTCGGGATCGAGCCAGATGCGCATGGCATAAGAACCGGCAAAGACTTGTGCATCTCCCACACCGGCTACACGTTGCACTTGGGGAATGAGATTGATTTTGACGTAGTTTTCCAAAAAGTCAGAAGAATAGCGGTCTTCAGTGTCTACCAAAGAGAAGACCATGAGCATGGAACTCTGACGTTTTTGCGTGATAACCCCCACTTGAGTTACTTCTGCGGGCAATAATCCGGTGGCTTTTGCCACGCGATTTTGCACATTCACAGCAGCCATGTCGGGGTCGGTGCCCATTTTGAAGGTGATTTGTATGGAGGCTTGACCAGTGTTGGTGGCTGATGAGGACATATAGTCCATGTTTTCCACACCGTTGATTTGCTCTTCAAGCGGAGCAATCACGGAGTTCAACACGGTTTGGGCATTGGCACCCATATACGCCGTGGACACCTGCACCGTGGGAGGAGCAATGTCGGGATATTGAGTGATGGGGATTTGCATCAATCCCATCGTTCCCAAGATGACGATGAAGATGGATATCACCGTCGACAGCACTGGGCGGTTGATAAATAAATCGAGTTTCATAAATATCCTATACTTGTGGGGATGGAATTATCCTCAATCGGTCGTTAGACCGTAAAAGTGTTACTGATGGAAAAGATGACAGGAACTAATCATCGATTTGGGATTATTGTCCAGGCATTTTCTTTTCTGCCATGTGTTGTTGCGACTTTTTTTGTTGTGCTTCGCTTTGTTGAGGAGTGATGGGTTTGATTTCCATGTCGTTGCTCAACTTGTTTACGCCTTCTACAACAATTCTGTCGCCGACGTTGAGACCTTTGGTCACCACATAAGTTTGTCCGTCGTTTTGAGGCAATACTTCAATTTCGGTTGCTTTCACCTTGTTGTCTTTTCCCACTACATAAACAAACTTCTTGTTTTGAATTTCGTAGGTGGATTTCTGCGCTACGAGTATTGCGTTGGTGTGGTGAACGGGGAAAGAGATTTGACCTGTTGCACCAGAGCGCAAAATGCTTTGGGGATTGGCAAAAGTGGCACGCATTTTCACGCTACCAGTGGATACGTCGAGCACACCAGACAGACTGCTCACTTTTCCTTTTTGTTCGTAGGTGGTGCCATCAGCGAGAAGGAGTGTGACTTCGGGTAAGTCTTTGACAGCTGCTGAACTTCCGCCGCTGGTGCGCGTCATTTCGAGGAGTTGTTTTTCGGTGAGGGAGAAATAAGCATACATAGTGCTGAGATTTGACACCACGGTGAGGGGTTCTGGACTGGAAGGTCCTACGAGTGTTCCCAAACGATAGGGGATGCTTCCAATGACACCTGAACTTGTGGCGCGAATGGTGCAAAAACTCAGCTGATCGGTGGCTGCTGCAAGTGCTGCTTTGGCTTGTCCGAGTTGTGCACGCAACGTGGCAAGTTGATTGACTGCAACATCCAAATCAAATTGCGACACAATGTCGCGCTGACGAAGCATGCGCTTGTTTTGCACAGTTAATTCTTGAGTTGCGATAGACGCTTTGGCCACATTTACAGCGGCGCGCGCTTGTTCCACAGCACTACGATATTGTGTAGGATCGATTTGAAACAAAGGCTGACCTGCTTTGACAAAATCGCCTTCGTCTACCATTTGTTTGACGATGTTACCCGACACTTTTGAACGGATTTCCACATCTTGCACTCCTTTAATAATGGCAGGATATGTGGTATTGAGATCTGCTGTTTGTGGACTGATGGTTTCGACAGCAAATTCGTTGCTAGATGGGAGAGAGGCTTGCTGTTTTTTGCCAGAGCAGGCAACGAGCGTGAGTGCCAAGAGAAGATAAGCTACTTTTTTCATTGAAGCATTTGTTTGGTTGCTGTTGTTGTTACGTGTGAAGACCGAAGCTCACCCTTCTAGTGAACTTTGGTAGTTGAGAAAGAACGCAAATCCAACAAACCCCGTTGGATGGGTTGTGAGATAATGTTGATGTGCGAATGATGAATGAGAAGGGCTATTCTCTCTATCTTTGGGGAGGGACAGAGGTATAATCTCCTTTGAAAATCATTATTAGTTCTGGTGCATCTCGTTTCAAGAATCGTTTATCTTGCGGAAATACATTGCAAAGGTACAATAAAAACGCGAAGAGTTATTGCGTTTTTCTTCCCAAATATGGTCGAAAATTCCCTGATTTAGGATTTTTTATAAGAGGATGAAATACAAAATGCTCATTTGTAAAATGATATATGGTATTGTCCGAAAAAGTGTGTAAGATTTTCTGTTCCCCCTCCCTTTTGCTAGGCTAGCCTAACAAAGGGAGGGCATTTTTGCAATGAAAAATTAG
>QWCR01000142.1_pt1 | contig 26617 bp, 31 predicted proteins | sample 1972581 | NCBI WGS metagenome assembly QWCR01 (sample SAMN09866703, study PRJNA288562) | Human oral metagenome isolate pre4_saliva, whole genome shotgun sequencing... | isolation source: mouth | host: Homo sapiens | place: USA: California
CCACCTACGCCACGAAGGGTGACTTGGCCTCTGTTCGGTCGGCGATCCCGGCGGTGCCCCCGGCTCCGGACCTCGCCCCGTACCTGAAGACCGCGGACGCCGACGGCCGCTACGCGTCCAAGGCCGACCTCGCCAAGGCGCAGGCCGGCGGGAACGTGGACCTGTCCTCGTACCTCACCAGGGACGACGCCTACAGCACCTTCGTCCAGCAGCAGAACCTTGAGCGCGAACTCGCCCAGCGGCCTAGCCTCGAGGACGTCAACGCCGTCACCCGTCGAGTCGACGTGCTCAGCAAGACCATCACCCCATTCAAGCCCGGTGAGCGCTACTACAGTCCCGTCACCTACTTCTGGCCCGACTACTACGAGGACGGCAAGCCCGGCAAGACCTCGAAGTGGACGCAGATTCTTAAGTTCGCGGGCTCCCTCGGTATCGTCATCCTGAACCGGAACAGCGGCAACTGGGACACCTACGACAAGGACTTCGACACCCAGGCGAAACTGGCGCTGGCGGCCGGCGCCCGCCGGGCCGTGTTCTACGTCAAGACCCAGTACCTCGCCGCCACTCTCCCCGCCGGCGACCCGGGGCGCGCGAACGTCCCTAACGTGGACAAGTACACCGAGGACTACATCTTCGGACAGATCGCCAAGGCCAAGTCGCAGTACGGGGACGTCTGCCAGGGCGTGTTCCTGGACGAGACGATCAACGGCTGGGGCGCTCAGGCCGGCCGCGTCCCCGCCTACAAGCGCCTCATCGACCGCATCCGCACCGCCTACGGCAAGGACTTCCTCATCGTCGTCAACTCGGGATCGAACATCTCCGAGGACATGTGCAAGCTCGACTTCGACGTGTGCATGATGTTCGAGAAGGACGCTGCCTCCTTCCTGGTCGAGGACCCCGGGACCCCGATCCTCCCCGACCACATGAAGCAGTACCCCTCCACCCGCTGGTGGGCCGTCGTCCACGGCGTCACCTCCGAGAACTACAAGAGCGTGTTCGACAAGGCCGACAAGCTCGGCATCGCCCACCTGTACATCACGGACGGGCAGCTGCGCGAGGACCCGCAGCGCGGAGGTCAGTGGGAGCCCGTAGGCAACCCATACGCCAACCCGCCGTCGGCCCACATTCACGAGCTCGTGGTCCCGTGGCTGAAGGGCTACCTCCCTCTGAAGCTGGAGGTTGACGACCTGCGCTCCCGGCCCAAGGTCCTGTCCCTCGGGAAGCACGAGGCGGTCCCCACAGGCACTCCGGCAGGAACGATCATCGTCAGGAAGGACGCATAGTGGCCGACAGCATCTTCCCACCGCTTGGATCGTGGTGGCGCAGTAGAGGTAGCCAGAACGGGGCCGGGGCGACCCTCCCCGCGGGGGCCTCCACCACCCCGTATGACGGCTCCGCGATGCCGGTAGGGTCTCGCAGGTTCACCTTCGAGATCGACTATCAGGGCGCTGCGGATGCCCGCATCGACCTGCGCGTGAACTGGTTCAACGACCGCAAGGTCAAGCTCGACGGACCCTACTCCATCGCCTCGGTCACGCTCCCGGCTGGCCAGACGAAGGTGACGGCCGACGTCGAGCTCCCGGCGAGCACGGCCCCCAGGTGGCTGCCGTCGATCGCCGTCCCGGCCGGCTCAGGAGAGGCTGCGATCTCGTCCCTCAAGGTCTACGAGACGCCGGCCAAGCCCAACCCCGTGACCGTGTGGGACGGCGCCAAGGAGGTGCCGGTCGCGGTGACAGTGTGGGACGGTGCCAAAGAGGTGCCCGCAAGTATCGAGTTCCAGTCGTAAGGAGACGCATGTCGGAAGAGAAGTCGAGCCAGTGCCTGCCGTCGCAGGTGACCATCAACATCGGCACGTCGGGGGTGAAGATCAACGACGACGGCCAGCCGCCGGCCCCGGCCGTGGACCTAACGAAGTACGTCACCCGCGAGGCCGCCGACTCGCTCTACGCGCCCCGGACTCAGGTGGAGGCCCTGTCGTCCGTCGCCACGGCCGCCCAGGCCGCGGCCGACGGCGCCAAGGCGCTGGCCGGCAAGGCTCTCACAAAGGAAGCCGCTGACGCCACGTACACTCCGAAGACTCAGACGGCGGCCATGGGCGACTCGATCCGAGCCGCCCGGGCTGTAGCGGATGAGGCCAAGACCGCTGCCAGCTCCGCGCTGACAAAGGCTGCCGCCGACGAGGCGTACGCCTCCAAGGGGCAGGTGTCCGCCATGGGCGACTCCATCCGGGCCACACGCTCGGCCGCTGAGCAGACGAAGGCCGACGGCGAGGCCACGAAGCGCATCGCCGAGCATGCCGAGGAGCTGACGCAGGCCCTCGCCAGGAACCTGGCCGTCTTCCCGCGCGTGCTGCGACTGGACAAGGGCCAGGCAGTCCCTGCCGGGACGCCTCTCGGCACGGTCATAGTCCGCACGGAGCGCGCCATCTCGAACGCTGACGACCTGTTCCCACCGATCAGCGAGTGGCCGAAGATCAGTGCCGCCGAGACCGGCGACGGCGTGCGCCTGGACTTCCAGCACCCCGCCCTCGTGCCGGGCCTGGACCAGCTGAAGTCGTCGGAGGGGAAGTGGGAGATGACCATGACCTACTCCTTCCCCGGAGGCAACTTCGGCGAGGAGGAGGCTCAGGTCAACCTGTGGACGGCTCGCCGCTATCAGGAAGAGGGGCACCCGGCCCAGGTCGATCAGGGCTCGAAGATCGACACCCTGACCGTCAGGAAGGGCGACCACCTCACCATGAAGCTCAACATTGAGCCGAAGAAGGTGGACGACAAGATCGGAGACGTGTGGGGCATCTGGTTGGACGCCCCGATCCCGGTCCTGTACGTGCATGATCTGGTGATCCGCAAGATCGCCTGAGAACATGGAAAGGCCCCTACCTAGGCGGTAGGGGCCTTTCTCTTACAGGGGATAGTTGACTGCTCTCCAGATTCCGAGAGCACCCTGAGACGGGACGACTCCGTTCCCGAGGAGGCTCCGCTCGGCGGACACCCTCAGCCCGTGACCGGTGACCCACCTCTCCGGGAGGAGCATCATCCTCTCCATCTCACGAGTAGCCCCTGCGGGCTCGGGGCAGCCGAGGGCCTGGTACAGGGACTGCCCGTGCCCGTTCCCGTTTCCATGCTTGGCACGCTGCGCGGCTCTCCAGTCCTCCCAGGCCTCGGGCGTACGGCCCCACCCCATGTCCACTACTGTCGGGGTAGGGAGCAGGCCCTCGGGGCGGCTCGGCACCGTCTCCGGCCGAGCGGCCTCGGCCAGGAGACTCTCACCGCCGCCGCGGACGGCGGTCAGGAACACCCTCGCCCTGCGGTGCCGGGCTCCGACCTCCCAGGCCTCGGCCCGGCCCCACCTGACGACGAAGCCGTAGCGGCCGAGCTCTGCATCTATAGCCTCTCGGTACCTCAGGGCCTGGGGAACATTCTCGATGATGAGGACCTCGGCCCCGCTCAGGTGGCCGACCTCGGCGCACCGGAAGAACAAGCCGCTCCGGCTGCCCCGCAGCCCGGCCCCGTGGCCGGCCCTCGACAGGTCCTGGCACGGGAACCCGAACGTGACGACGTCGGCCTCCAGGCCGTCCAAGGAGGGGTCGTGTACGTCCTTGAACTGGGCGGCCTCGGGCCAGTGGGCGGCCAGGACCGTCCTAGCCGGTCCGTAGTTGTCGCATACTGCTGTCAGGTCCAGATTCAGGTTGGGCAGGGTCCGGGTAAGCGCCAGTTCCAGCCCCCCCCGTATCCCGAACATAGTGACAGAACTCTCATGATTCCTCGCTGGTGGTGGTGGTGGTAGGTGTCAGGAGTAGAGCTCCCAAGACGAGGCGTTGCCGCCCCGGGCCTCGAAGGTGAGGATAGCCGGCCGAGTGGAGTCCCCGGAGATGTTTGTCCACCAGTCGGAGCCGCGGTCCGCGCTGGGGCAGGAGATGATCCAGCGGGCGTCCCCGGCCTGGCTCACGGCGAAGTTGTGCCAGTGCCCGTGGACCAAGATTCTGGCGTCGTAGAGGCCGCTACGGCGGCCGAATGCGAGGTCCCTGAACCATCCTGGCACCTTGGACTGCGAGCCCGCCAGGTGGCCGTGAGTGAAGCCGATGCGGGTCCCGTCAGCGGCATCCACAGTAACGGCCTCCTCCCACTTCTCGGGGCGGAAGAACTTCACGTGCTCGAAACCTGGACGGTCCTCAACGACGTCCTCGATGTTCTTCGAGATCATGATCCCGAAGTCGTCGTCCGGCGCGTTGGCTCGGCTGTTCTTGCCGGGTCCGGTTCTCACCGCGCAGTGGTTGGACGGAACGGCCACGTAGTAGAGCGACTCGCACAGCGGGGCGAGGAGCCGGACGGCCTCAGCGTAGAGACGCTGCACGGTGCGAATCTGGTCCGTGAGGGAGAGGTCGTTGGTCTGGGCCTGGCTGGCGACGTTCCAGAACCCTTCGGTGCTGTCACCGACGTCGGCGAGGATGATGCGCTTGTACGGGGCCGGGCCTGATAGATTTGAGGCTATATCGTGAAGGGCTCGACGCACGAGGCGCACAGTATCCTCAGTGCCTCCGCCGCTCTGCGTTTTTCCTACCTGTAGGTCGGCTAGGCATACGACCGGAGTAGTCGTCCTGGCGTCCGCAAGGGCGCTGGGCCGGGGAAGCGTCGGTTCCTTGAAGACGGGCTCTAGGTCTTCGAAGGAGAGGCGCTTCGCCTCCTCCATCTCGACGGCGCCGGGACGGTACTCGATCTTCTCGTAGGAGCCGTCGGCTAGGCGGACCGTCTTGCCGCGCTTCGTTATGGCTCCGACGGGGAGGTCGAAGAACGCGTCGCGGTCGAGCTCGCCCTTGCTACGGCGCTTCAGCGCGCGCTTGTGCCGGCGCACGGTCGCCTCCGAGGTGTTGAACTCCTCGGCCAGGTCAGTGTTTGTCTTGCGCTCGCGCTCTGGCAGCGCTTCGTTGGCGATGATTGCCTCGTCCAACGGGCTCATGGGTCTCCTATCTAGGGCTTGCCGGGATACTGAGAGAAGTCTATCCCCGTCCCCAGCCTTTTCCACAAATCGGAGGCCGGATTGATACCTAAGTGACGTCCTCCACGGCCTTAACTAGGCAACCGGATTGCCGACGGATCTGTCCCCGGGTACCTTGGAGGAGTCCACCCGCTACCGAGGAGAATCCAATGACCTCCCTCTCAACCAATCACCTCGCCTTCCCCGGCAACTTCAGCCCGCTGACTGAGCGCCGGATCACGGCCCAGGCATGGGCCAACGCCCTGCGCCCCTACCTCCGCTACGTGAATACCGTTACGAAGGACGACGCTCCCGCCGTCCTGGCGGAGAACGGCAACGACCTCGTGCTGACCCTCACCGAGTCAGATGAGCTCCGCGGTCACTGGCCTCTGTGGACTATGGAAGTCTCCTCGCGCAGTAAGGGCGTCGAGTACTCGTACAAGGTCGGCAACCTCCAAGACGTGCTAGTCTCTCTCCTGCACGAGGTCTGACTCTCGTCACCACCTTTGGAGAGTCTGACACGCGGGCAAAGACGCCCCCCAGAAACCCTCGGATTGACTACCCGGGGGTTTTCTGTTGCCTAGATCACCTCACTTGGAAGTTGTGAGAACTTCCCCCGCCAACTCACAAAATGTAGGCTAGCCCCATCACCCGGCGACGGCGGACGCCGTCCCAGATAGGAGCAGTCATGAGCATCATGGACCTGGAGAAGATCGTGAACCGGGCCAGGAAGGCCGCCCAAGGCTCGCACACGCCCTGCGGCCCGATCACGTGGGTCTGGGGCAAGGAGGACCTGAAGGGCCTCGTCAAGGCCATCCACGCATCGCAGAAAGTCGTCATGGACCTCGAGACCACCGGCCTGGACGAGTACGCCGAGGCCGGCGGAGACACCAACGGCGGCTACCCCGCCCGGATCGTCCTGGCCTCCCTCACCCTCCCGAGCGCTGAGCGCGCCGCGGCAGGCGCCTACAACTGGCGCACCTTCGACGGCGAGCAGCCGATGACCTACCTCGTGCCCCTCTCGCACCCCGCCTCTCCGCTGCTGGGCGCTTGGCGGAAGGTCATGGCTATCATCGGCCGCGAGATCAGCCGCGGCGGGACGCCGTTCGTCAACGCGAACATCAAGTTCGACGCGCGCTGGGTCTTCGCCCAGGCCGGCGTGGACCTGTCCGACCGCATCGAGTGGGACACGACCGTCTCGTCCCAGCTGGTGGACACCGAGGCCCGCACCCGCCTCAAGATTCGCGCCGCCCGCGACTTCGGGATCGAGGAGTGGGACGACTTCGACCTCGGCACGCCCGGCGCCGCAGAGCGCGTGGACCTGATCCAGCTCGGAGAGTACGCGGCGCGGGACACCTACTACACCTGGAAGATCGAGGAGGAGCACCGCGACCAGATGTTCCTCACCGGTGACGAGGAGCCCTTCGACTCAGACGACATCCAGATGGCCCGCCTCGGCAAGGTCGCCACCTACGTCGCCATGCCTACTGTGAAGACTCTCACGAAAGTCGAGCAGCGAGGCTTCCTCCTCGACGTGGACTGGGTCCACGCCAAGATCGAGGAGATGGACGCCCTGCGCCTGAAGGCCTGTGAGGACATCCTCGGCCTGTACGGGACCGCCCCGGCCCCGGCGCCGGCTAAGGACGGCGTGACCACCGCCGCGACGTCGAAGTGGTTCCAGGGCTTCGTGGCCCAGGCCATTGAGGCCGGCGACCTCCGTGTGACGGCGCGCACGGACTCTGGCAACGCTCAGTGGAACAAGGCGGTCCTCATTGCCCAGCAGCGTCAGGGCAGCCCCGCCGCCGACGCGCTGCTGCGCCACCGCGACGCTACCAAGACTCTGGAGTTCCTCCGCTCGTGGCTGGAGCTGCGTGACCCTAACAACGTGATCCACGCCACATACAACGTCGGCTTCGTGAAGACGGGAAGATTAAGCTGTTCCTCCCCGAATCTTCAGCAGTGCGCAAGCTCACTAAAACCGGCCTTCATCCCCCGCCCCGGTCACGTCCTGCTCGACCTCGACTACTCGCAGGTCGAGCTGCGCGTGGCGGCGTTCATCTCGCGCTCTCAGCCGATGATCGAGGCGTTCCAGCGTGGGGACGACCTGCACCGCCTCCTCGCAGCGAAGATCGCCGGCAAGGCGCCTGAGGACGTCACCAGCCTCGAGCGCAAGCGCGCCAAGGCTGGCAACTTCGGCCTGCTCTACGGCATGAGCCCCGGCGGCTTCCAGTCCTACGCCGCCACCGCCTATGACGTTTCTCTCACTTTGGCCGAGGCCCAGGCCGTCCACAGCGCGTTCTTCGAGATGTGGGACGGGATGCGCCAGTGGCACGAGAAGGCGAAGCGCCGGGCCTACGAGCGCGGCTACGTGACGTCCCCCATCGGGCGCACTCAGTGGCTCAGCGACCTGTACTCGAAGAGCTCGTTCAAGGCCTCCCACGCCGAGCGCAACGCCCTCAACAGCCCCGTGCAGGGATTCGGCTCGGACCTCATGCAGATGGCCGCTGCGTCGATCATGGGGACTCTGCCCGGCTACCCCCTCCCCAAGGTCGAGGGCGCGCACGTAGTGGCCACCGTCCACGACGAAATCTGCATCGAGGTCCCGGAGGATCGGTGGCAGGAGATTCTCATCGAGTGCAAGCGCCGCATGGAGGACGTCAACACCTTCCTGCGCCCGCTCGACTGCCAGATGGACGTACCGATCGTGGCAGGCCCCTCGGCCGGTACCCGCTGGGGCGTCCACGACCTGCACGACGAGGACGACCCGCTCCCGCAGGTCTGATACCTACCACACATCATCGAGACTTACGTCTCAAATCATCGCATCCGGGAATACGTTGGAAACACTGGCAAAACTGCCTATTCCAAAACACAGCAGAGATCTACACCACACTTTAGGAGACATCATGCGACTCGCACTTCGCACCTACCCCGCCCGCCCAGCCACCTTCCAGGGCCGCCCCGCCGTCCAGATCAGGGACACCAAGAACGAGATCGAGTACTGGGTCGAGATCACCGAGACGCCAGACTCCGGCGGCCGCTACCACGTCGTGAACCTCCTGTGCCGCCCTGACGAGGGCGTTCGCTTCCCTGACAGTGTTCCCCACCGGACCCTCTGCGAGATCGCCGCAAACGTGCTCGAGAGGCGCGAGAAGCCTGCCCGAGGGGGCAACCAGTACCGCGGGGCGCCGGTAGAGACCTTGCGCAAGATGGTCGAGGAGGGCAAGACGCGCACCGACATCGCCCGCGAGCTGGACCGCAGCATCTACACCGTGGACTCCTGGCTCCGCAGGGCCCGAAAGCTCGACCCCACCTTCCCCGGCACGGTGACGAAGACCGGTAAGCGCCGCCCAGCGCGCAACAAGCCTCCTCGGAGGAAGACCCAGACGGACGTCTGAGCCCCCTTCCCGAAGGGCCCCAGCCGCGATGGCTGGGGCCCTTTTGCGTGCCCTGAATCACATCCATACTCCGGTGACACATGCTGAGACAGTTGTCCGCATAGTGAGAAAGTGACGGCGGTCACGGCGGTTTAAGCACGGTTGGAAGGGTAACTAATGCTTATGTCAAAATGTGTATGCCAAGTTACGCGTTCCCCCTGATTCGGGCGTGTCGCGTCGCAACTTCCGCGTGTCGGGCCCCATTGCTTGGATTACTCCGTATGCCTGCATACTATTCCCAAATCTGGGCGTGATGAATGTCTAACTTTAAAACCCCTATTCCGTGAACAACCTCACCGTTTTGCGCTTGCATTGCGCCCCCAAATCTGTAAAACACGCGCGCGCCCGCGCGCCCACACACACTCGCGTCCTTCCCCGGACGTAGTCCGGGGGAAGGACGCTCGTGTGTGTGGGTAGTGGAATATATGTATATATGTGACCGGGGCCACTCCGTTGCCGATTCCGTCTCCGCACCCGTTGCCGGTTCCGACCCGACCCCTCGCTCCGCTTCGCTGCGCTTCGGGGTCGGGTCTTCGAACCCCGGTTCGAACCAGGGCCGTCGCAAAAGCGCCGGGGAGCCTTCGCCCCTGCGGTGTCCGCGTGAAGGGCGCTGCGGCGCTGGGGCGCCGGTCGCCCACGCGTCCTCGCAGGTTCTTGGCCCCAGGCGGAGAGGCTTTCCTCGGGTCGCCGTGTTGAGGCTCGCTCCGCTTCGCTGCGCTCGGTCAACACGCCCGCCCCTCGGGCCTCTCTGCGACCGCAGGCTCCGACGGCGATCCGCCCCGCCGCCGCCCAGGATGCCGTTCCGCCGCACCTTCGTGCCGAGGAGAGGGCCCCGCATGCCCCTTAGAGGCCGTGTAAGCGCTTCTGACGGACTTTTACCCCGTCCCCGCACTCCCGGAAGGGTCCGGCCCGGAAAGGCCCTCAGAATGACTTAGAACGGCTCTGAGGAATTCCGGCGCCGGTCGAGCGCCTTCGTTCCGGGGAGGGCCGCGGCGCCTCGCCCGCAAATGTGACGACACTCACCTCAGAAATGCCCGCGTCGATTTGCATCCACCCCTCGGAAGGTGTTCAATAGACCCATCACCGCCGAGGGAGCGAAACTCCCCGAGCCGGCCGCCGCAGCCAGCGACGGAATCCCGGCCCGACCTGAGGAACTAACCCGAAGCGATGAGATACCCAGTCAGCTGGGAGGCTTTGCGAGTACGCGATGGCCTGGGCGGACGGGGCTCAGACGGGACACGCCTCCCGGGGCTCTAAGCCAAGCCGACCACCGCTACGAGGCTCGTAAGGCCTGGATAGCTGGATCACATCAATCATCTTCACAGGCATCGGGAAAGGCCTTGCGTGTTCCCCATCGCCCCCGGCTCGTAGTTAGGGGTGGGCCGCCAAACGAGTCTCCGAAGTCGGTGAGGGTGTAGGGCCGCGGGTTGAAGGCCCGAAGGCTCGCCCGAAGCGCGCGCAGGCAAGCGTGTCGGGGAGGGGAGCCGAAGGACACCCGGAAACGCAGCTCGAGATGTCATCGACAGGTCCCGGAACGCGGGGAGAAGCGGCCCTCGGGCGCCTCGCTGAAACGCTTCCTCGGGAAGGTCCCCGCCGACCGACCCCTTCGAGATCGCCACCGTCACTGGCGAGATTGAAGGAGAACCTCGGCCTGGGAAGTCCCCGTGCGACGGGAACCGCCCCTTCGGGACCGGTTCGGTCTGTGACGGGCCGATCGGCGACGTACGTGGGAAACTGAGACACTCGATCCTCCTGGACGTCTAGTCAACGTCTCATGAGCCTTCGTCGTAAGGACTTACCCGCCGCGGGACGCGGCAACGCCGGCCGAAGTCACGGCCCTCGAACCGCTTGAGGTTCCACCATCCTTCGGGTAGTGTATGCGGGGCATACACCCGACCAAGGAGATGACATGCCCCGCCCCAGCAAGGACAAGCTCGTTCCGTACGTGGACGACCGCCCAGACCTCGACCAGCGGTTCGCGCCGTTGGATGCCCCCACATCTATCGACTTCGGCCGGAAGCCGGGTGACCCTTCCAGCCCTCGTAAGGAAGTCAGGTTCACGATGCGGGAGGCTACCTGGGCCAGGGTCGTCCGCCGGGCAGAGCGCCAGGGCCTTCAGCCCCGGATCGTCCTAGCGCGCCTCATGGAGGCGTACGGGAACCGCGAGCTCGACCTCGCCCCACACCCTTCGGGAATCAAGGTGACGCCCCATCGGACCACCTTCACCAATCCAGACAATCCCTCGAACCGGTGACCGGCCGACTACCGGTCGCCGGCTTTCGAGTACCCGAATCCACCTACACCCAGGACCCATGAGCACCACTGAGAAGCACAACGCGGCCGTCGTCGAGGCGGCCCTTGACGCGTATCGCAGAGGGCTGACGCCCCTACCCATACCCCGCCACTCCAAGGGCCCGACGATGGCCGGCTGGAACAAGCTCCGCTGGCCGGACCCCACAACCGACACCGGCGAGGGCGAGAACGCCGTCCGCGCCGCCTTAGAGGAGTACACGGCCGGAGGATCGACGAACCTCGGTGTCCTCCTCGGAGAGGCGTCCGGAGACCTCATCGACGTCGATCTCGACCACCCGGCCGCCATGCGGCTGAAGTCGTACCTGCTGCCCTACACGGCGGCCATCCACGGCCGGGAGACGTCGCGCAAGTCGCACTACTGGTACCGCGCTAAGCCGGGCACCCTGCCGGCGACGCGTCGCCTCCGCATTCCCGACGCCTCGGGCCGCGGCTCCGGCGTGTCGGTCGAGATTCGCGGCAACGGTGCGCAGACCCTCGTGCCGCCCTCGATCCACCCCGCCACGGCCGAGACCTACGAGTGGGAGGGGGAGCCGTGGGGAGGCGACGAGGGCCCGGCCCTCGTGGACGGCACCGAGCTGCTGGCTCAGGTCATCCTCCTCGGGCTGTGCGCCGTCCTGCTGGACGCCTGGCCGGGGCCCGGCCAGCGCCACGACGCCTACGTCGCCCTCGCCGGTGGCCTTCTCCGCTACGGAGACTCGCAGACCGTGCACCCGTTCTGGGAGCGCAACGCAGGCCTCGTCATCCGTACGCTGGCCCTGGCCACCCATGACGAGGACGGAGCCGAGCAGCGGGAGCGTGAGGCGATCTACACCACCAAGCGCCGCCTTCGGGAGGGCGGGGAGGCCACCGGCTTCACCCGCCTGGCCGAGTACATCGGGGAGGAGAGCGTGCAGATCGTCGAGCGCCTAGTGCGCGACGCCGAGGCCGTGGCCGGCTTCGTGCCGGACGTGGCCGGTGACGTGCCCGGCTGGCAGCCTCCGTGGGCTCGCCAGTGGGACGGGCTCACCATCGAGCTGGATGACGCGGCCCCGGAGCCAGCCTTCATTGAGGCCGGGGACTCCTCCGAGCCGCGATCCTTGGGCGCTATCCGCCCCGAGCACGGATCGGAGGGGGAGGACTTGTCGGGCGTCGCGGAGGAGGAAGTTCTCGACGAGAACGTCCGCGAGGACCGGGACCCGCTGGACGCCCGCCCCTCGTCCTGGAGCCCGGTGGACCTGGAGCCCTACCTGACGGGGAAGCTCACCGTCCCGGACCCGGAGGTCTGCCGCCGCAACGATGGCGCCTGCCTCATGTACCGAGGCCGGGTGAACATGCTGTTCGGATCGTCGGAGTCGGCCAAGTCGTGGATCGCCATGGCGATCTGTCTTCAGGAGATCGAGGCCGGAGGACGCGCCCTGTACCTCGACTTCGAGGACGAGCCGGTCCAGACGCTGAACCGCCTGCGCCTGCTCGGCGCCGTGGACGACGACCTTCGGGCCCAGTTCTCCTACATCCGCCCGGAGGGCCCGCTGGCCGACATGCAGCGCAACAAGTGGGGCAAGGACCAGCCGACCAAGTCCGGCGAGTTCGCCCAGGACCAGTTCGACATGGCGCTCCAGTCTCTCGACCCGGACATCATCGTGGCCGACGGTATGACCGCGCTCTATGGGCTGCACGGCCTGGACGCGAACGACGCCGTCTCGACCGACGTCATCACGTCGTGGCTCAAGCGCCTCACGCGCAACGGCCGATCGACCGTCATCATCATTGACCACCAGGCCAAGAGCGCGGAGAAGGGCTCCATGCCCATCGGCTCCCAGCACAAGGTCGCCATGGTGCAGGGCACCCTGCTCCAGGTGTGGCCGATCAAGCAGCCCATGCCGGGCGACGTCGGTGAGATGGAGCTGGTCGTGCTGAAGGACCGGCCCGGCCAGGTCCGTGCCCACTCCCAGAAGACCGGGGGGCGCGGCAAGGCGCAGGTGGCCGGCGTGGTCACGCTCGACAGCCGGACCGAGGGGCGCTCGGCCCTCGTCATCACGCCCCCGCGCCGCACGCCCTCGGGAGGGGGCGGCACCCTGAACGCCGACGGCGAGGACGTGAACGACGCCGAGCGTCGGGTAGAGCTCGACTTCACGGACATGTCCAAGATGATGGAGAAGATCGCCCAGCGTCAGGACGATGAGGATACGATCATTGGGGCGTTCCGCGGAGAGGTAGGCATCCGACTGAACTCACGGGACCTGTTCGCCATCGTGGATGGTGACCTCTCCCGAGACCGGACCAAGTCCGCCCTGGATCGGCTGATCTCCCGCGGATGGATCATGGCTGAGGGCGGACGCGGAGGCCGGCAGTACACCTTGATCGCGGTCGGTGAGGATGGTCCTGAGGAGAGAGACCTGGACGACAAGGAGAGTGAGGACGACGATGCGTGACTTCGACAAGCTGCCACTACTGACTCCCGAGGAGGCGTTTGAGAGGGCCTGGGAGGGGGGGCGGCTCGGCTCATCCGGTGTTCGACCGGGGGTACCGGGTTCGAAATCTGAATGACTGGAAGGCCATTGAGACCCTGCTGCGTCAGAACGACGTCCCCGACATCACCGTCGCGTCCTTCGGCCTGAAGCGCTTCGAGGAGATTTTCGACGCGTTCGCCATGCTTCATGAGCGCGGCTGGCACCTTTGGCAGACGTCCGCAAATGTTTACGTGGACGGGGAGAAGCGGCCCGTGCTGGCGATCCGAGCCTACTACCGCGGCGACTAAGCCGAGAATCTGCCCAATCTCAACGGAAACTACCCCAGTGACTCAAGTCACTGGGGTAGACCTTTACCGGGGCTTGCATCGTGGCATACGTGCTGCGTAGTCTTGAGCCATCAAAGGAACGACCGCTGCGGCGGAAAGGAGAACTGAAATGGTACGCAAAGGATCGATGCGGGCGCAGCGCAAGCGCTGGGCTCAGTGGGAGGCGTACCGGAACGAGATGTACGTGACCGATGAGAAGGCCCTGGCCCGCGCCTACCGCGAGTACAGCCTGACCGGCGTCCTGGAGGACCCGTGGACCGGGGACCGGTACTGCCCCTCCTGCGAGAAGCCCGAGCAGTACTGCGACTGCGGGACCGCAGCCTGAGACCGATATCCACTCATCACCGTAACCTATCAATCAGCACCACCCATAAGGAATCACCATGAGCCCCAAGCCCGGAACCTACTCCCTGACATCCCCCAACGCCGTCTACGCCAACCGAGCCCTGAACCACGCCTACTGGGCGCTCGGCGCCACCATCTTCGTCATGGTCCTGCACACCATGACCTCGGCCGACGGCCTGCTCGACATCGTGTGGGGCGTCTGGATGATCTTCGAGTTCTCCCAGATCATCCGCTACGGCGTCAAGTCGATCAAGGCCGGCATCCGCGACGGGCGGGTCCTCGCCATTTCGATCCACGAGGGCGCCCTTGTCTCGATCCCGGAGGACGCGGCGCTGTGACCGTGATCCTGAGAGTTATCGCATCCATCATCAAGACCTATAGAAGGAGGGCGAAGTGACCCGCAACGGCATCGTCAGCGCGGAGGAGATCATGCGCCGAGTCCGGGAGTCTCCGACCGGGGACGTCAAGGACGGCGACATCCTGGCCGTCAAGGGCAAGAAACCGATCTCGTACGTCCCGTCGCGTAAGGCCGGCCGAGAGAGGACCAAGGCCGAGCTCGTCGGGGAGTACCTCCGCTACCTGACCGACATCCACGATCGCCGCAAGGACCTTCTGAGAATCCCGGAGGAGAATCGGCAGGCCCACATCCTCGCCGAGGCCGAGAAGGCCGCTGCTCTGCACCTAGGAGAGACCAGATGAGCGCCCACAACTACGAGACCGACTATGAGCTGGTCGAGGACCTCGGCACGAGGATCGGCCTGAAGCGCATGGAGGACGTCATTCCCGACGAGGACTACGTCCTGCACGCCTCCTACTGGTGGAGGGTGACCGGAGAGGTCGGGGGGACCGGGGCCTTGGAGCTGGAGATCGCCGGCCCGTCCGCCCCCTTGAACCCTGAGACAGGCGTCATGGTAGGCGACGACGGCGCCCTCGTGGTCGCGTCCCCCGTCTCCGCGGGTCTCCAGTTCCGGGACGGCGTCCTGCTGGACGTCCCGTGGCCGTGCTGCGGTCTCATCTACGTCAAGCGGGCTAGTCGGCGCGGGGTGGGGGGCGATCCTGACGAGAAGGTATTCGGCATCTTCTCCCTCAGGTACTACTCAGACGGGGAGCCCTACTATGCCCCCGTCGACCCGGAGATGCAGCCGGGGGTAGCCTTCAACTGGCTCCTCTACCCGGGGCGAGACCTGATCCTCTCCTGGGAGCCTGTGGACGTGTCTGATCTGCTGCGCGAGTATTCGGGGGAGAGCCGTGGCTAAGTTCGAGTTCGGCGGCCCGCCCCGCTTCGCCCACCAGAAGCGGGGCCTGGCCAAGCTCATCGCCTGCAACGGCGTCGGCGCCCTCCTCATGGAGCCCGGCACCGGGAAGACCGCAGTCACGCTGGACTACTGCTCCCTGCTGGCACTGTCCTCCCCTCGACGCGAGGCCCGCGTCCTCGTGATCGGCCCGCTCGCAGCCGTTGACCAGTGGGCTCTACAGGCCCCGAAGTGGGTCAGCCCGCAGGTCAACGTCTGGGCCGAGGCGCTTGGAGGCTCCGTTATGCAGCGCGTCGAGGCCCTACGCTCGCGCGGCGGGAGGGGGATCGCCAAACCGACCGGCGGTCGAGGACGCGGCGCCGGGGACACCGTCCGAGCGCTTCACGCTACGAGGGCCTGGGCGTTGGCCGCCCGGCGAGATGGCGTCGACCTAGTCCGGAAGATGGCGGCCAAGGCCGGCCCGGACGTCCTCGGGGACTCCAAGCCCCGCCTCGTGATCGAGGCGATCAATCTGGACACGCTCTCCCAGCGCCGGCAGGTCGGCTCCAAGACGATGGCCGACGTCGTGCTCAGCGCCGTCACCGACTTCGACCCGGACCTGGTAGTGATCGACGAGATGCACAAGATCAAGTCTGTCTCCTCCAATGCGTCTCGACTGGCGGGACGAATCGGCTCACGGGTTGAGCGCCGGATCGGGCTGACTGGGACCGTCATCCCGCACTCTCCGCTCGATGTCTACGGCCAGTGGCGGTTCCTCGACCCAAAGGCCTTCGGGAGGGTACAACCCAACGGCGAGCGCCGCGTGGCGACGTTCAAGCACTTCAAGGAGGACTACGCCGAGATGGGCGGGTACATGGGGCACGAGGTCGTCGGCTTCAAGAACCTGGACCGCCTGGAGGAGATCATGGGCGAGCGCTCATCGGTAGCTATCAAGGAGGAGTGCCTGGACCTGCCTGACGCCGTCGATACGGTCCTCCCCGTCGCTCTGAGCCCGAAGGAACTCAAGGCGTACGAGGACATGCGCACGAAGCTACAGGTAGAGTTCCGTGAGGAGGACGACATGCGAGCGGACGCCGGAAGCGGCGGCGGAGACGCCGCCACCGCGGCCAGCCGCCTGGTCCGCATGACCCGGCTCCGCCAGATCACGGCCGGCCACCTCCCCGACGACGGGGGTCAGGTCCGAGAGATCGGACGGTCCAAGGCGAAGACCATCGCCTCCCTCATCCACGACACGCTGGATGACGAGAAGCGCATCGTCGTCTTCGGGACCTTCACCCGTGAGCTCGCCGCGCTGGAGGAGGAGATCGCCGACAAGCGGACCACGGTCCTGCGGATAGACGGCTCAACCAAGCCGGAGGACCGGCTGGCCATGCGCCAGCGCTTCGGGTCTGACGACCCGGCTCGGCTCGTCATCGTAGCTCAGATCAAGACGCTGTCGGTCGCCGTGAACGAGCTGGTCACCGCGAGGAACGCGATCTTCGCCTCCCTGCCCTGGCAACGAGACGACATCGTCCAGGCTCGCGACCGTCTCAACCGCCTAGGCCAGAAGAGCGCGACCACGTTCTGGTACGCGCTTGCACCGAACACCGTGGACGACCTAGTGTTCCAGGCCTACCAGGACCGCACGGATCTAGAGAAGACCCTTATGAATCACATCTACGCCGATAGGAAGTAGCAATCTCCATGAGCCCTACCCAACGTCCTGAGGAGGACGTCATCACGGCCGAGAAGGCCACCTACTCCTCGCTCACCCTCCACCGCCGCTGCCCTCAGGCGTGGAAGTACCGCTACATCGACGGGCTGCGTCGCTCTCGGTCGGAGGTCACGCCGGCCCTCGACTTTGGTTCGTGGTTCCACGCCGTGCGGGCCCTGGACCGGATTACGAAGGGGGTCGCTGAGGGGACCCTGAAGGCCCACCCTGAGGAGATTCAGACCACCGACACCGGCCCGACCTTCCCGTGGGACGCCTCCCCGTCGGACGTCATGGCCGCCTCCGTGGACTACTGGGACCGGCTCGGTGAGGACGCTCGGGAGGTCTGGATCGACTGGCTCGGCCAGCCTCTCCCGCAGCGCCTCTCCCACGTCTACGCCGAGTGGAAGGACCGCTGGGCCGAGGAGTCGGAGAATGAGGCCGTCCTTGCCGTCGAGCAGCGTTGGGAGCGTGAGATTCCCGGCACCGGCGTCACCTTGTGGGGCTACGCCGACGAGGTCTACCAGGACCGCAAGCGTGGCATCGTCGTGGTGCGGGACTGCAAGACGTCCGGCACTCTGGGCCAGGTCACGAGCCTGGACGAGATGATGGACAGCCAGGTACAGCTCTACGCCTGGGGCCTGTCCCCAGACTGCGCTGAATGGGGACTGCCGGCCCCGCGCGCAGTCGCCTTCGACCGTGTTCGGTCCAAGGCTCCGAAGACGCCCAAGATTACGAAGGCCGGCAAGCTGTCCGCCTCGGTCAAGGACTACGACCTGAGGACGTACCTCGAGTGGTGCGCCGACGGCATCCCCTTCGAGGGGATGAAGAAGGACGGGAGCGCGGCCGGCACCTACACGGCCGAGGAGTCCGAGATCGAACGCCTGACCTCGCCTCAGGTTGTCAGTCAGTGGTTCGCACGCCACCTGACCCCGGTCAGCCCGTATCTGGTCCGCTCCCATCTTCAGGCCGCGGCCGACACCTGCTCGGATATCTCTCGGACGCGGGTGCGCGCTGACCGGCGCGGCGAGGCGCCCCGCAACTTCGGGAAGGCGGCCTGCCAGTTCTGCGAGTTCGCCGATCTGTGCCGTGCGCAAATGGTTGGAGGACCTGGCGGGGAGTACGCGCCGGAGGAGTACGGCCTCCGCTACCGTGACCCGTTTCACAGCGGCAGGTAGCCATCCCGGCTTGCAATGCCCGCCGTCATACACCTACAGTTAAGCCACCACCCAAACAGCGGAAGGAAATTCAATGACCAGTTTCGCCGGCGTCAACATTGTTGACGTTGAGGAGGAGGCGGCCGACTACGGTCGGTGGCTGATCCTCGGGGCACCCGGTTCTGGAAAGAGCTCCCTCGCCTCAACCGTCGCCACGATGGGCAAGACGCTCTTCATCGACCTGCCGGGCGAGAAGGGCACCCAGTCCTTCAAGAACGCCCCCTACGCCAAGAACATCGACGTGGTCCGACCGGAGAGCGTCACCGCGCTGGACGACATCTTCTGGAGCCTGGACAAGGGCGGGCACGGCTACAAGGCCGTCATCATCGACAGTCTGACCGCCCTCCAGAAGATGACGATGCGGTACCTCACCGGCTTCTCGGAGACCGCGGTTCGCGAGATCAAGCAGGGCACCGCCCCCGCCGACCAGCGCACCTGGGGCCAGGCCCTCGACATCATGACCGACACGGCCGTGTTCTGGTACGGCCTCGCCGACGGCAACCGCCCGGAGCCGATGCACGTCGTCATGACCGCCCAGGTCAAGATGGTCGAGGACGAGATCAACGGCGGCGTGCGCCGCTCCCCGGACGTCCAGCGCGGCGCTCAGTCGATCATCCGTGCCACGCCGAACTACATCATCTACGCCGACGTCGAGGAGGACCTCGACAACACCGGCCGCGACGACGGCCCCTCGCTGAAGCACATCGTGCGCTTCGGCACCGACCCGGAGTACGGGACCAAGGCCCGTATCCCCTACAACCTTCGCGGGAAGGTCCCGTCCGTTCTGGGACGCGACCACCCCGTGACTCTGGAGAAGCTCTCCCGCTTCCTCGGAGTAGGCGGAGTCCCGGAGCGCAAGCCCGCCGCCAAGTCGGACAAGTCCGACAACTGAACACCCAGTAACCCAACCTCACAGGAGAAATCACCATGGCTCTGACCTTCGACTTCACCAACTACAAGGACACCTCCACCGCTCACGTCGCCCCCGGCACCTACCGCGCCGAGGTCTCCGACTTCGAGGAGACGACCTCCAAGGCCGGTAACACGATGTTCGTCGTCTACCTGGAGATCACTGAGGGCGCCCACGCCGGCCAGCAGATCATCGACCGCCTCCCGCAGACGGAGAAGGCCATGTTCCGCAGCGCCGCGTTCCTCCAGGCCCTCGGCGTCAAGATCGCCAAGAAGAAGATCGCCCTGAACCCGCGCAGCCTCATCGGACGCCCCGTTGACATCGTCGTGGAGGACGGCGAGCCTTACAACGGCCGGGTCAAGAGCGAGGTGCGCGAGTACTTGCGCGCCACCAAGCCCGTGAAGTCAGAGCCCGAGGACGACCCGATGGCAGACGAGATCGCGGGACCGGCCGAGGCTCCGGCCAAGCCTGCCGTGGAAGAGTTGGCCGCCGTTGAGCTCGATGTGGACAACCTGGACATCGACGACCTGGACCTCTGAGTCCGTAAGCACGGCGGCCCCGCTACGGCGGGGCCGCCCTGTACCTGAGAAAGGAGAGTCATGGCTAGCAAGGAGAGCGGCGTCGTAGACGCCATCCGGCGCCGCATCGCGCAGGTCTGGCCGAACTCGGTCACCTGGAAGATGCACGGCTCGGTCTACATGGAGGCCGGCATCCCCGACCTGCTCATCTGCATCGAGGGGCGCCTGATCTTCCTGGAGGTCAAGCACCAGAAGCCCGGCGAGTCCCGTGCCCACGCCCTGGCACGGACCTCGGTCGAGCAGGTCCGACAGATTCGCCGTATCCGCGCCGCCGGCGGCGCCGCCTGCACCGTCCTGGACGCCGATGAGGCTGAGTGGGCGGTGCGTGAGGCGCTGACCGGCTCGACTCTGTCGAGCATGTACCCGGTTGTCGGGGCCGGAGGTGATCTCAGTGGCGAGGGCTAGGATGACGGCGACCGAGTTCGGCTTCGTGCGCCAGCTGGAGTGGGAGGAGATGTCCCCAGCCCAGCTGAAGGCGGCCCGTGAGACCTGGAGAACCGGGGCCGTCTATCAGGACGAGGCGAACCCTCGAGTCTGGTGGGTCCGGTCCTACTCAGCCAGGAACACCGGCGAGACGAAGCGCGCCGACGGGAAGCGATTCCACCACGTGGTTCTGAAGTCAGACCACGGCTACCCGCGGTTCACGTGCACCTGCAAGCACGGCCAGAACTCGCGCTGGGCGGCGTGCTGGCACGCCAAGACCGTGGCCCGAATCTACCGGATCATGGTCGACCTGATGAAGAAGCAGGAGATGGAGGACCTTGTCCATGAGTAACGCCGCACGAGAAGTGATTGACTACATCCCGGAGCAGCCGGATAGTGGAGTGGCCGACGCCGGTGACGCGCTCATGATCGCCGGAGACACGATTCTCTCCATCACGGCGGCCTGCGCTGGTATCCGTATCAAGATGGTCCGCGAGCAGGGCTGGAGCCCGGAGTTCGCCGAGAAGTTCGCCCAGGACCTGGCCCGGGCCCTCGTGAATCAGTACCTGACCCCATCCCAGGACTGGCGATCCGCGCTGGAGGGGCTGTGACTACCGCGAAGCCGCCGGCGCCGCGCAAGCCCGCCCCGCTGGACTACACCCGACCGATCTGGAAGCGCCAGGACGGTGAGACCGAGGCCGCCTACGCCTCGTTCAAGACCTACCGGGACATGGAGCGCCGGCGGGTGAGGGACGCGCCTAACGGCAACTCCTACTCGGCCCGGTGGTCGTGGAAGGAGCGTGTCGAGGCGTGGGACAAGCACATGGCAGAGAACGAGGCGAACGAGCTCGTCCGCTACCGGATCGCCATGGGGGACCGTCACCGGGCGCTGGGCCGCAAGGCCCTGGAGAAGGCCGAGATGTGGCTCGACAGCCTCACCGAGGACCGGATTGCCCGGATGAGTGCGAACGGGATCGTCCAGATGATGGACGTCGCGGCGCGCATCGAGCGTGAGGCAGCCGGCGCCGGCGCCGACTCGGCCAAGGTGCAGATCGAGGTCTCCTCCAACCTGGCCGAGATGACGGCCTCAGCCACGACCTCGAGGATCGAGCAGCTGGTCGCGGAGGTTGAGCGCCGCAAACGTGAGCAGGGCCTCATCGACGTAGGTCCCGCTGAAGTTGAGGTGATCGACGCCGAGCAGTAGAGTTGACCCGGGACACTGGGGCAGAGATACCGCCACCCTTTGGGATGAGGGGTGGCGGTATTCTGTATCCGTATGGAATTCCACCTCAGCGATAGGAGTTGCTTATGCCTAAGGTGAAGAAGCCGCTGGAGCCGTGGGAGATGACTCCGGCCCAGCTGGAGGAAGAGCTGGAGGCGCTCATCAAGCGTCAGGCGTGGCTGGAGCACCAGCCGAAGTGCGACCGCCCCTCGTGCGACGGGCGCCCCCACGCCGGCGCGCCGTACCCGCACGACCCGACGTATCGGCAGGCGGCCGACCCGCTGGAGAGCGCGCAGCAGCTCGACGAGGCCTACGCCGGCCGCCCCCACATCCAGTACCTCTCCGACCGCTTGTCCGAAGCCGTGCGCGCCGTCGAGAACGGCGAGAACCGCTACATGACCATCTCCATGCCGCCGCGCATGGGTAAGAGCACGCTCACCTCGATCAACCTGCCGATCTGGATCCTGCGCCAGCACCCTGACTGGAAGATCGGCCTCATCTCTCACTCGCCCCAGCTCGCCACGGCGTGGGGCCGCCAGGTCCGCCGCTTCGTCGAGGAGGACGGTGAGAAGTGGGGGATCAAGATCGCGTCCGACGCCGGCGCTGTGAGCGAGTGGCAGACGACGCGGGGCGGCGGCATCGTCTCCCGCTCGGCTCCCGGACAGTCGATCACCGGTCTCGGCTTCAAGGTCATGCTGATGGACGACGTCGTGAAGGACTTCGCCGACGCGCACAGCGAGTCGAAGCGCGAGGCCATCTGGGACTGGTGGCAGGCCAACGCCGTCACCCGTCTGGAGCCCCCGTTCCTCTGCATCGCCATCGCCACGCGCTGGCACGAGGACGACTTCATCGGTCGCCTCCTGAACCCCGCCAAGAACCCCGACGCCGGCAAGTGGGAGAACGTGATCTTCCCGGCCATCGCCGAGGAGGATGACCCGCTCGGCCGCGAGCCCGGCGATCCCCTCTACAGCCCCCTCGTGGAGGAGACCCGCGAGGAGGCGCTGGAGCGCTGGGACTCGCTGAAGCGCTCAGTCGGCTCGTACATGTGGGAGGCCCTGTACCAGCAGCATCCGACGCCGGCCGACGGCTCGATCTTCAACCTGGGCTGGCTGCGGTTCTGGACGACGGACCCGTCCAAGGTCAAGGACGGCGACGACTCCGTGATCCCCCTGCCGCGCGAGCGCCTGGAGCGCGGGCAGTGGCTAGACTCGTGGGACCTCACCTTCAAGGGCAGCTCGACGTCGGACTATGCCGTCGGCCAACGCTGGTGCCGGCAGGGGCCCGACCGGTTCCTGATCGCGCAACAGCGCGGACAGTGGTCGTTCACGCAGACCTTGGAGAAGATGCTGCGCTGGTGCAGCGCCGGCGACCTGGACGACAAAGCGAGCCCAGGAGGATCGTTCGTCCACCAGCGCCTCGTAGAGGACGCGGCCAACGGTACGGCGGCCATCGACGTGCTGCGCAAGAAGGTCGCCGGCATCAAGCCGATCAAGCCCCGCTCGTCCAAGGAGGTCCGGGCACGCGCTGTGACTCCGGAGATCGAGTCCGGGAACGTCTACCTGCCTCACCCGTCGGACCCGGGCAACGGGTGGGTGAACGAGCTCATCTCCGAGATGCGGGCGTTCCCCTCGGGACGGCACGACGACCAGGTGGACGCGCTGAGCATGGGACTGCTCGGGCTGCGCGACGCGGGGCAGGCGTCGCTGTTCGTTCCCCGCGGCACGATCCGCCGCGCTGTGAGCGGTCTCTCACTGGCGGGGGCGATTCCCCGGTTCTGACGGCTTGCATCTCCTGAGGGGTGGACGTATGATTACATACGTCCACCTCAACTACGTTAGGAGACAACATGACTTTGCCGCACAGAGGCGCCCGCCCCGGAAGCGGGGCCTCCACCAGTACTCGTATGGTCAAAGTGTGGTCGGAGGGGGTCGAGCGGTTCCCGGCTGAAAGATGTCGAGCGTCCTCCCCAGACCCTGCCTTCGAAGTATCGCAGCAGATGTACTACGCAGCCCACCTGTATGACGTCCGTACCGTCAGCAGCTCTAAGGCCCGGGAGTGGTTGTGGAAGCTTGCCGCAGCGGCCTCACGTCTGCTGCCCGAGGACTTCGACGTGCTGGGCGCAGCCCTGAGGGAGTACTTCAGCGCCGCCGAGAAGCATCCAGGCATGACGCTGGAGTGCGACGGCCACACCGACGCCACGCGCTTGTTCGCCCTTGTCGAGGAGATCGGAGAGGTCGCGGCCTGCCTAACCTACGACAACGACTCCGAGACCGGCCACAACTCGGACCTGGAGTCCGAGGTGATTCAGGTCATCGCACTGGCCCTGGCATGGGCTACCCGGTACCTGGAGGACGGTGAGTGAAGTGGATGTGAGAGTAGGCCACCTCCCCGACCCCTACCGGCTCGACGTCGCCTACGCCGGCGGACATCCGGTTGGGACGGTCGAGAGGATCGTCCTGGATGAGCCAAACCAGGACCTACTAGGCCCCTACATCAGGAGAGCCCTGCGGGAGAGATTCACGGTCGAGCTGCGGGAGGCCGGAGATGGGGACTACGGGGTGACGGAATGCTGAACGTGTGCCCACGTATCAGCGGATTCTTCATCGCCTCTCACCTAAAGGTGAGCTACTCGGTAGCCGTCGAGCTCGCGAGCATCGCTTTCGTGAACGGGTTGAAGATTCTCCGAGAGGTGTCTATCCAACCTGGGGAGGCCGGCCGCAGGTCACTGGTCCTCAGTGACGGCGGACTCCGCATACGCCTGGAGAGGATGCACGACCACATCAATCTGTGGATTTCCAAGGACGGCTCGACCGCGGACCTTGTCCGCGACATCGTCGATATGCGTGACCCGCTGAGGCTGATCCGTACTTCGGTATCGGAGTATCAGCGGCCTCGACGATCCCGGTGGGCGGTAGTGCCCGCCGATCAGTACTCATTCACCAAGTTCCTATAGGAGACACCTATGACATCTATCAACGACGTTGCCGACCTGCCGAAGCGCCTGGAGGACTGGGCCGGCGGCAAGGGATACCGCAAGTCCTTCGGGATCGACGCCGAGCGCGCGATGGCCGAGGACCTGCGCAAGCTGCTCTCGCTGACCGTCCAGCAGGCAAAGGCTCTGGAGGACTCTCAGGAGTTCGCGGGCGAGCGGGAGCAGCGGCTCCCGGCCTCACAGACCGACGACCTGGAGCCGGAGCCCGCGCTCGGCGATCCTCTGGAGGAGGCCGCGCGGATCGACCGCAAGGCCCGTCGGGATGCGAAGCTCGCCCGAGCGGCGCTTCAGCAGGAGGTCCTGGCGGCCTACTCGCGCGGCGTGTCGAAGTCGGCCCTGAGCTCAGTCTCCGGGATGACTCGGCAGACCGTGGACCGAGTCCTTGGCCAGTGGAAGCGCCGGCCCCCGAAGATCGGCAAGGAGGATGAGACGCCTCTCACACTGATCTAACCGCTGCGGGCTTGCCCTAGGACGTATGACCGCATACGCTTAGGTCAAGCCCGCACCGACAACCGCTTAGCGAGGAAACATGAGCACCAAGACCTCACCGACCAAGACCACCCCGACCCGCGTCTTCCAGCACCCCCAGGCGCGAATCAAGCCGCTCGACGCGGACACCCTGCACGAGGGCAGGACGTGCCTCGTCTACGAGAACGGGCAGGCCGTCGCCCAGGTGAAGCGCTGCGGCCAGCGTTGCTGGGGCGTCTACCCGACCGGCGCGACGATCCCCGCCACATTCGGCGCCTCCGCCCTGGAGGCCGTGACGGCGTGGATGGCCGGGCGGGGCGGGGTGTCCGCATGATCGCATCACTCACCGCAACCGCCGTCGCGCTGGCCGTCGGACTGCCGATCTTCGCGCTCGGAGAGCGCATCCGCGAGCGCGGGGGGCGCCGACCGGCACACTTCACCCACCCGTAAGGAGACAACATCGTGAGCAGATATGGATCGTTTGACCGCCTGGCCCGTGACACCGCGGCCCTAGTGGCCGCGTACCGGAAGACGTCCCGAGAGGGTGGAGGCAACCTCCTCCTAGAGGACGGGACCTTCGTCATCGGCAAGGAGAACCTTCCGGACCCGGATTCGGACGTAGACTTGTATCTCGGCGACCGGGCCTGGCTTGAGGTTCTCGACGGGCTGACCCCCCGGGTTCATCTCACCCTCCCTGACGAGTACGTGGAGGAATTGGACCAGTCTCCGGAGGCAGGGCGGCCTCGCCGGCTCTACTGGTCCGCGTCCACCCCGCCGCTTGAGCTGGACGATCCGTCCCAGAACCCCTACGGCTACGGGGACGTGACTCTGTACGTCCCGGAGAGCCTGGAGCCCGCTTACCGCGAGAAGGGGTTCTCTGAGTGGGGGACGCCGAGCCGCCGCTACCTGGAAATCTGGGACTACGAGCCGCCGGCCGCGGACTCCCGCATCGAGGCCGAGACCGCTCAGGGGGAGGCCGTCGAGTCGCCCGAGCACTACACGTGGCTCGGGCAGTCGCTGGCCGCGCTCGGCCTGAGCGATGCGGCCAACGTCGAGTCGTGGGACGTGCTGGACGCCGCCTTCCCCTCGGACCCCTTGCTGTGGAACTGTGGCAAGTACCTGCTACGGCAGGGCCGTAAGGGCGGCGAGGAGAAGCGGCTGGAGGACCTGCGCAAGGCCCGCCAGTACCTTGACCGACAGATCGCCCAGCTGAGTCGGGGAAGTGAGTGACCGAGATCACTGAAATGTGGGGATAGAGGGGCTGGCGCCGTCCTTAGGGGCGGCGCTAGTCTTATTTTGTACGTAGCCGACCACCCAACTCACAAAAGGAACGTGACATGAGCAACACGGACACCGCCCCTGCCGAGACCTACGCCGAGAAGGTGGACCTCATCGCCGCCGAGCTGCTGGACGTCCTGCGCGACGTCCTCGGCCCCGAGCGCCGCCTGCCGGAGCCGCGGGCCGCCTACGCCCACTACGGAGACCACTCCGTCACCGTGAGCGACGGCGAGAACGGGCGCGTCGAGGTGACCGCTCACCTGACGACGGCTGGCACGATCAAGGGCTACTCGGCCCGCCTCACTCACGGCGACCCCTTCGGGCGCCCCTGGCCCGCGGCCGGCCCGGTCCGCGTGGACTGCTCTGAGGCCCCTGAGGAGCACCCCACCCTCACCTACGTCCTCCCCCTCGTCATCCGTCTGGGCCTGGCTGAGAAGCGTATGGAGGACGCTCGCAAGGCCTTGGAGGCAGCCGGCCGCCCCGTCGAGGAGTGCGGCCCGAACATCGTCCTGAGGGAGCCCTGTGCGTGGGGGACCCGCACCGTCGCCACCGTCGAGCTCGACCCCGACAACGGCGCGCTGCGCGTCCACGGTCGGGACGCTGGGCAGGTGCGGGAGATTCTGTATCAGGCCAAGGTCTTCTAGAGTGACTCACGTCACTGAATACGCCCCGCCAGCGGCTTGCAGGCGGGGCGTATGCGTTCATACACTTGAGCCATGAGCACGAACCGCCCCACCCCCG
>QWCR01000211.1_pt1 | contig 26407 bp, 46 predicted proteins | sample 1972581 | NCBI WGS metagenome assembly QWCR01 (sample SAMN09866703, study PRJNA288562) | Human oral metagenome isolate pre4_saliva, whole genome shotgun sequencing... | isolation source: mouth | host: Homo sapiens | place: USA: California
CTTACTGACCATCCCTAAACTAGGTTCTTCGATTCCGGCTAAAATTTTTAATAATGTTGATTTTCCTGTTCCGTTTCTTCCTACTAATGCAATACGAGAACGTTCTTGAACTTCAAGGGAAATATTTTCAAATAGTACATCTGGGCCAAAATGTCTAGCTAGCCCTTGACCTTGTAATAAAATCATGTCATAATCCTCTTTCTATGCAGTTTCAATTTTATTCTATCATACATATGATGAGGACAAAAGTTTTTAATGTTCTTAATATAGATGTAAGATTGAGAAAAAATCACAATGTTCTTGAGAAATGTACATTATAAGGAATATGTAGAATAAAATGTACAAATACAATATTTTTATGTAAAAACAAGCATATCGCTTGTGAAATTTATGAAACTTATGCTAGAATATTTATGAAATTTGATATAAAGGAGATTGAAAAATGAAAAAAGTTGAAATTCCAAAAGCTACCGCAAAGCGCTTGGCAATTTATCATCGTTATTTAAGATTTTTACATGATGCAGGAAAACGTCGTATTTCATCAACAGAATTAAGTGATGCAGTTAAAGTAGATAGTGCAACAATTCGTCGTGATTTCTCATATTTTGGAGCGTTAGGAAAACGTGGATATGGTTATGATGTGGAGTATTTATTAGACTTCTTCAGTCAACAATTAAATCATGATCGTTTAACAAATGTTGCTTTAGTAGGAGTAGGAAATTTAGGGCAAGCTTTATTAAACTATAATTTCCACCAAAGTAATCATGTAAGAATTAGTGCAGCGTTTGAAGTAGACGAAAATATGGTAGGAAAAATTGTGAGCGGAGTTCCGGTTTATTCTATGAACGATTTAGTAGAACAACTTCGTGTGCAACAAATTCAAGTGGCGATTTTAACAGTTCCTCAAGAAGTTGCTCAAGAAACTGCTAATTTATTAGTGGAAGCAAATGTACGTGGAATTTTAAACTTCACGCCGCTTCGTCTAACTGCACCAGAACATATTCGTGTTCAAAACGTTGACTTAACAAATGAATTACAAACTTTGATTTATTTCTTAGATAACAACAATAATAATTAATTTCAAAAAAAACATCTTGTAAATGTAGAGAGCATTTATGAGATGTTTTTTTGTCGTAAATGACTTTATCTATAGTAGCAAAGGACGGCAGCAAACCTTTGGTTTCATGCCTAAACTTTGAGCCTAGGGTCTCAAAGTTTCCTGTATTAGAAGTCGGACCGACTTCTAATACTAGTGCTACTATGAAAAGTCATTACTTGTTTGTTCAAGGGGATAACGGATTGATGTGGAGTACGTAAAGCGTAAATGACTTTGTCTGATAGTAGCAGTATGAACGGCAGCAAACCTTCGGTTTCATGCCTAAACTTTGAGCCTAAGGTCTCAAAGTTTCCTGTAATAGAAGTCGGAGCGACTTCTATTACTACTGCTACTATGAAAAGTCATTACTTGTTTTATGTAAGGGAATAATGGTTTGATGTAGATTGAGTAAAGTGTAAATGACTTTGTCTATAGTAGCAGAGAGGACGCAAGTAGCCTCGTAAGGAGAGTCTCATTGTTACTATGATAAGTCATTGTTCATTGTCAAAATGTGTTTCTTGTAGAAAAAATTCTAATTGTATTGTTTTTTTTTTTTTTTTAATTGAACTATAATCTGAATTGGAAGGAGTTTATTCTTCTAATAACTAATGTGAAGGAGGTAACATCATGTTTTTTAATAAAGTATTGTATGTATTTTAGATTTTTATGGAGGAATTTTAATGTATCGTTATATTCGTAAAAGTATGAAACCATTTATTGCCTTTTCTTTTGTTAGCATGCTTGGGGCAGTATCGGTTGTTTTTATGGCTTATATTATTAATTTATTAGTAGAAACTATCACTGAAGGGAAATTTGAAAATTTTGTCTGGATTGCCGTCTTATCATTTGTTTATGTATTAATTGATTCATATTTAGATTATGCAGTAGACGTTGTAAATGAAAGACTTACGCAAGAATTGATGTATCATATTCGAGAAGATTTAGTTGAATCAATAGAAAGTCAATCGATTGTGAAATTTGAACAATTAGGTAGAGATTACTACTTAAATATGTACACAAAAGATTTAGAAACTATTGAAAATGATTATATTAAAGAATTGTTAAGTATGTACAATGATGTATGGGTATTTATTTTAGGATTTGTATCTGCTATAGTCATTAGTCCTTTATTTGCTATTTTAATGATTGGATTAAGTTCGTTACCATTTGCGTTGCCATATTTTTCAAGAAAAATTTTAGGAAATGCAAAATTAAATTTATCTCAAACAAATGAAAAGTATTTATCGTTATTAACAGAAATACTCGATTCTTTTACAACTTTAAAAGTATATGATGTTTTTCCGTTATTTAATAAACGTTTAACTCGATTTCAGTTAGATACATATACAATACCGTATCAAACCGCTGTTTTTTCTCTTTTTTAAAGCTGTAAAATAAAAATACGGTATTGTATTGTATCTTTTTTTGGTTGTATTTACTAGTTGAGTTTTTGGTTGACTTTTTCCATCACAAGTATACCACCTTCATCAGTTGGATGAGTGTAGTGGTCTGTCATAGAAATATTTGTATGACCTAAAAAATTAGCAATAAGTCTTGGATTTATGTTTGTGGATTGTGCTTGTGTTGCAAAAAAATGTCTTAATACGTGAGGAGTTATTTTAATTCCTGTTCTACTCTCGACAGTCACGAATACTGAGTTCATTTTTTCAATATAGAAAGGTTCTCCGTTTGGTTCTACAAGTAGCCATGCATCTTCTGTATAACTTCTATTTTTATTTGCTATATAACGTTCTTTGCTTAATTTGATAGCTTTTTTCAATAATTCCGTATCCTCTGCAGTAATAAATATATCTCGGTTTTTACCAGTTTTAGTACATTTACCGTCAGGATACATTTTGGTACGACTTTTATCAATATGAATTTTAGTTACATTATCTTTGAATGTTAGCACCGATTGCCTAATTGCTAATACTTCACCTCTTCTTAAGCCGTATGACAACAGCATAAACGCTACTTGTACCATAACATCATAATGATCATGAATATATTTTTTTATAATGTTAAAATCTTCAAGTGATAATTCTTTGCTGAATTTTAGTTTACTACTTTTGACTGGTTCGATACCTTTAGCTCTATTTCTTGATAAGACTTCATTTTGATAAGCATGTTCTAAAGTACTTGATAACAATCCTAAAATAGCTGATATCGTTTTACTTCTGTATTTTTTACCAAGCTTAATATTAAGTAGTTGAATATCTTGTCTTGAAATATCTTCCAATTTCTTTTTCTTCAAATTGTCATCAATCATGTTATATATCTGTGTTAATGTTCTTTCAGAAGTCTTATTCCATTTGCCACTTTTAATTTTGATATTAGTGTATATCTCAAAATACTCATCTAGTGTATATTCTTTCTTGAAGTATTCTCCAGTTTCAATTGCTGTTGAGATTTCTGTTCTAGCTTGTCTAGCTGTAGCTAAACTAGTATATCCTTGCTTTTGCACTTGTGTGCCTTTATGAGAAAATTTCAGTCCGTATAGTTTCATTCCTTTACTTTCATAACTGAAAATTCCTGCATATTTTGTTGGTTTTCTATTTTTCATGTTCATTTTCCTTTCTGTAACCAACCAGTGAGACGATTTTCGGTTTGAAAGGGTAGAGCAACACCTCCTTTAAAGAACGTATGTTCTTTTTACTTTTTAGAAAAAGCCCTAATGGGCTTTCAATGTTATATAAATAAAAAGGACACCTATAAATAGGTGTCCTAATGCAGAGCCGATTAAATAATCTCTCTGAAAACAAGTTATCCGTAGAGCCTATTTTTAAACATCTCTAATGTACACCTAGTTTACTAAAATTATTTTTAATTATCAATGTTTTGTTCATTCAATTGCCATTTAGCATAATTGAATACATTTTTCTTACGTTCACTAATTAACTGATTGTAAATATCTAAAATATCATCCGAGCTTTCATTGATTCCTAATATATATTCAGAAGTTACTCCTAACACTTCAGCGAATTTATTAACTTTATTAATTGGGAATTTTCTATTTTTGTTAAAATACCTAGACAATGAAGACTTTGGAAATCCCAGTCTTCTTGCAAATTCACTTAAAGACCAATTTTTCTCCGTATATAAAGAAACTATAATATCAACGATTTCAGAATTACTCCTCATATAAAAAGCTCCTTCAGTTTTCTTCATTCTGTTCTTTTAACTGTTTCATTGCAAAATCATATACTTTAGATTGTCTATCTGCATTTAATGTTTTTAAAATAACCATCAAATAATCTAATGTTTTATTGTTATCATCTTTTGCTGGAAAAAAATCATCTATAGTTACATTGAATACATCACACATTTGAAATAAGATATCTTGACTGGGTTTGCGTATACCTTTTTCATATCTACTTATGCTTTGTTTAGTAGTATTTAATATTGTTGCCAATTTGTCTTGATTCATTTTATTTAATTTACGATAGAGTTTGATGCGACTTCCGATATATTGAGCTAATTCAATTTCATCGTTATGTGATGTGAATAATTCTTTAGGAGAAACTCCAAGAGCTTTTGCATAAATATTGATATCTATTTCATCTACCGAACGATTTCCTCGTTCGTGATTAGAAATGGTATTCTGATTGAATCCTGTCAATTTACTCAATTGAACTTGAGTTAGACCTTGATTTTTTCTTAATTTTTGAATGGCTTTACCTATTGTACTCATATTAGTAACCACCTTTACTAATCTAAATATCTTTCCATCTCAATTGGAATCCCATAGTATTCCATTATCTTAAATTTATTATCGATATAATAATCTTTATGGCTCCCATCCATTAATAGCTGAACAGCGAATTTATTAGCTTCACACTCAATTTTAATATCATTGAGATTTTTCAAATGCATCAAACAAGGAGTAGTAATCTTAGAATGTAAGATTGCATGACCTAGCTCGTGTGAACAAACAAATTTCTTTTCTGATTCAGATAATTTGGAATTGATTAAAATAAATTTGATTCTATTGATTTGTGTATAATACCCGTACACCTCTTCCAAATCATTCTCTATTATTTCAATGCCTAGTTTTTTTGCGAGAATAAATGGGTCACGTTGATTAAACTTCTTTACTAACGATAACACTTTTTTCTCAATATAATTCAATAAGCATTACTCCTTTATTGTCTATATTTTTTTGGTGTAAATTTTTCTTTTGCTGCAAGTTTTGCAATTCTTGCTGCTTGTTCTAATGATGCTATTAATAATTGTCTTGTTTCTTCATCATATTCAGCAGTATCTTTTGAGTACAATCCGTTATCTAATTCTTCAACTAACTTTTCTAGAGTTTTTTCAATACTTTTTTCATCTTTTTCAGTGAGATCATAATACTTTCTTTTTGTTTTTGTATTCCCTAAAAGGTAATCAATAGATACGTTAAAATACTCAGATAATTGAACTAGTTTGTCTTGTGGTATATTTCTTCTATCAGCTTCCCAATGTCCAACAGAAGCTTGAGTAGTACCGATTTGTTTAGCTAAATCCGCTTGAGATAATCCTTTTGCATTTCTTAACTCTGCTAAAATATAACCAGTTTGCATATTATCACTCCTCGCATCGTAATACATTTTGTCTTAATCACATTATAAATAATACTAAATGTATTTAAAAGAGATTTGAAAAAAATAATTCAAAAAACTACAATAAGTATTTACATTCAATACAATATGTATTATACTTAGTTCAGTTAAGAAAGGAGCGGTTAAATGAAGTTTAGTGAAATAATCATAAAAGAACGAGTAAAACGCAAATGGTCGCAACAGAAATTAGCTGATTTACTAGGTGTTTCTCAAAGCGCAATAAATAAATACGAACTTGGAACTCGAAAACCTAGCGACAAAATTAAAATTAAAATTGCAAAATTATTCAACATGTCAGTAGAAGACATTTTTTTTGCAAAACTTTAATACAAATCGTATTTACAAAAATACAAATTGGTATTTAGAGGTGTGACAATGAACATAACAATCGATAGTAACGAATTATATGAGCAAGTAGCAAATAAACTTGCAAAAACGCTGTACGACACCATTCACAAATCAGTAGTAGAAGAAATCGAAAATAACGATGAAATCTTATCAGCTGAACAAGTTTGGAAAAGATGTTTTCCAGCATACAAACAGTTAGCTACCTGTCGAAAACACTTTTTAGATAGAAGAGACTTCCCAAAAATTAGACGTGGAAGCAGAGTGTACTACAGCTTAAAACAAGTAAACGAATATTTAAAAACAGCAAAATAAAAACCAACCAGTGAGACGGAAAAGTTTTTAAAGCTTATAAAGGGGGACAAAATGGAAAAAGTAAAAAGTTTTGCGATTTTGATTTTAGCAGTATCGCTAATTTCATCGTATTTTATGATTTATAACTTACTGGATACCAATAGCAAGTTACAGAATAAAATGTACGATTTTGAGAGTACGATACAAGCGCAACAGAATAAAGTGTACGATCTTGAGAGTGTGATACGAGTACATGAGATTATTAACAGAACAGGGAAGAATGGAGGTTGAGAACATGGATAAATTTCAAGAACGTTTTTTAATCATTTTGTCGAACTTAACAATACTATTTTCGCTTGTACTAATGGGTTTCGGAGTATTTTTCTACCACGATAAAGAGCAAAGTGACTCAGCTGTGATTTGCGGACTATTTTTATTCAGTGTATCAAGTATTTTCGTAACATATTGGTTTAAAAATAACAGAGGTTGAGAAACATGGATATTTCAAAAGATGAGATTTATCAAATTGTCAAAGAATCAGTTGAAAAGAAAACGGAAGGTATTGCTATCATTATAGGTTTTATTACGCTTGTAGCGATTGCCTCACTATTCGCAGGAGTTATTCAATTAAATATGCGGCTTACTATTGGTTCAACTTTAGCAATTCTATTAGCTGGACAATTAAGCAAATATTTTAACAAAAGTAAAGAGAAATTAATTAGAAAGATGGTGGAAGAATATGACGAGAAAACAATATAGAAAATATAAATTAAACAATTTCAATAAATGGTTTTTAATTAGATTTGCACAGATTTTTGCTTATTCTGCAGCATTAGTAGTTATAGCCTTGTTATGGATTTACATATTGATTGGCGCTTCTAGTCAGCATTATGAGAAACTTCAATTCATTCAAACAAATCAATACGTAGGTGAAAGATAATGAATTACGAAACATTGAAGAATAACATTAATAAGTCATTGGAAAATTACGAAAAAACAAAAGATGAAGAACATTTGGCAGATATCGTAAGAACATTAAATGCTTATGGATATCCATTGAGAAGGAGTGATGTACATGAAACTGTTGTGTCAGATGAATATTTTCGATGAAAATTTGGACGATTTGATAGACGATAAAGGAAACACTATAGGGACTATTAAAAACACGGAGAGTGGTGTTTTTTTGGAAATTAAAGGTGTTCTAAGATTTGTCACTAAATTCAAAACGCACGCAGAAGCATTAGCAATTGCTAACGAATTGATGGAATAAAAAAAGACGGTTTATTCAACCGCCTCAACGCACTTAAATTATAACAAAATACAGGGGAGATTACAATATGGGCAACTTATTAATTAACGAACCTCCTTTACAAGTATTACCAAGTTTAGCCGCTAAAATCGGATTAGACAACGCAATATTTATTCAACAACTGCACTATTGGTTATTAATTAGTGAGAATAGAAGAGAAGGCAGAGTTTGGGTTTATAAAACATTTGATGAATGGCAAAGAAAGAATTTTCCTTTTTACTCAACGAGAAAATTAAAAAGAATTGTTAGCGACTTACAAAAAAGAAAATTAATCATTGTAAAAAGATTCAACAAAATGAATATTGATAAAACTAATTGGTACACCATTGATTATGTTGAATTTGACAAACTAGAAGTAGAAAAACTTCCGAATTATGACTATTATACTCAAATTCCAAATGAACAAAATTTAGTGGCACGTCCAGAGTGCCAAAGTGGCACGTCGATAGTGACAGATTGTCACAATGCTGAGTGCCAGATTGTCACTACCAATAACCAGAGAATACACAGAGATAATATATATAGTCCTGATAATTCATTTGATGGCAGTTCAGAGGAGAAACCGAGAATGGTTGCAATGACTGATGAACATAGAATCGTCATCGATTATCTTAATCAAAAAGCAGGCACTAGATACGAATACAATTCAACTAAGACTTTAACGTTATTAAATACGTTATTTAGAAAAGGTTATTCTGTAGAGGATATCAAGAAAGTTATTGATATTAAATGCAAAGAGTGGCTACCTAAAGAAACAATGAGGATGTATTTAAGACCTCGAACGTTATTTAGTAACAAGTTTGAAGATTACTTGAATCAAGAAGTTAAACCTCAAGTAATAGAGACTAAGACTAAGAAAACTCAAAGTTATGAGGATTTCATGTTAAAAACGTATGGGGCGAAATGGAGAGCGATGGTAGATGAATCAACTTGAGATAGATAGACAACAGGATCTTGAAGAAATGATTATGACGATTGCACTTCATGATTTTGATAATATCAACAAAGTTTTTATTAAGCCTGATTGGTTTGAGAATAGACTTTTCAAAATCATCGTGAATAAGCTGCAAGATACGAGTATCAAGATTGACGGATTGATGGATTTGTACGCTAGAACTCAAGCTGAAATTAAAGATATGACATTTACTTATGACGATTTGTTGAATCTTGAAGCTAAGTACTCTACAACAGAAAACTTGTCGTATTTATCTAAAGAGCTGCATCGTAACAGCTTAAGAAAAACGTTGAATGAGTTAAAACAAGAACACAATTTCTTTCCAACGGTTGAACTAGAGCAGACAATGTTCGATATTCTAGCAGAGATGAATAAGATTGGTGCTAGTCGAGATGAAGGTAATTTGAAAGAAGCTTTTGATTTGTTTGAATATCGACTCGAAAACGATGTGCCTCAAGGTATTAAAACTTTTTCTCAAATGGACAGTGCCTTGGGTGGAGGAATTCAAGCTGGAATGCTAATTACGATAGGTGCTAGACCTGCTGTAGGTAAGTCAGCTTTTGCGATTAATCTCATTCAAAAATGTTTAGAACGAAACAAAGATATGAGAGTTGATTTATTCAGTTTAGAAATGCCGAAGCGTGAGATTTTAGCTAGATTTTTATCGTTGAATACTAGAATTCCATCATACTACTTCAAGAATTTGAATCGACTATTGACACCAGTCGATAAAGAGTTAGTAAGGAACGCTATTGAGTATTATCGTCAAGAAGATATTCAAGTATTCGATAAAGTTTCTGACATCAACCGCATTTTAGCGATAATCAAAGAACGTGCATCTAATGCTAAAGAGAATGGATATATTGCTGTAATTGACTATGTTGGTTTGATAAAAGTTGCGAACTCTAAGAAGGACAGACGATTGCAAATTGAAGAGATTACGAGGGAATTGAAGGTACTTGCAAATGAGTATCAAATTCCAATTATTATTTTATCTCAATTGTCTAGGGGAGTTGAGAGTAGACAAGACAAGTCACCTCAATTATCAGATTTGAGGGAATCAGGATCCATAGAACAAGACTCCAACGTAGTAGGATTTCTGACAAATGTTGAGACTGAACAGAATAACGATGGTTATCAGAGAATTGAATTCCAGATACGTAAAAATCGTGATGGGGAATTAATGGATTTGAAATTCAAATTTTTCAAGAACCGAATGTTCTTTCAGGAGGTGTTCGAATGAATGCTAGGGATTATTTGAAGATTATGCAACAAGAACGACTGGAGCAAAGTCAAGCAGTTATGCTGCCTCTTGAGGAAGCAAAAAAAATTCAAAAGCAGATTAAGTCACTTCAAGTATATCTCGACAGATCGATTAAAGAAGGCAGCACGGTACTGCTGGACTACTTGCAGAAACTGGAAGATGACAAAGATTTTTATATTAATTACGCTTTGGAAATAGCTAGATGTGAACGACAACTTGGTTTCAAAGTATTAGAGACTGGAGATGCTGGAATTCTAGCGTTATATGCTGCAAAAAGCAAAGATCCAGAAGGAACATTATTTTACCAGAACTGGATTAATTTTGTTCAAGCTATAAGAGAATTAAAATTCGAAACCGAAAGGAGAAATAAATGAATACAGTAGCAGAAATTGGAAGATTGACAAAAGATGTGGAGTTGAAACAGACTCCAAACGGCAAAACATACGGACGATTTACGTTAGCAGTAAATAGACGATACAAGAATAGCAATGGCACTTACGATGCAGATTATTTTAATTGTGTTGTGTGGGGATTAACTGCAGAGAACCTAGCAAAATTTACAAAAAAAGGTTCGCTGATTGGAGTATCAGGCATGCTGCAAAGTCGCAGTTACGAGAAAGATGGAAATAGAGTTTATGTAACTGAAATTCTTGTTGAGAATTTTGATTTGTTAGAGAAGAAAGATAAAGGTTCTGAAGTTGCTCCAGTGTTTGAGGCTGTGGATATTAAAGATGAAGATTTACCATTCTAGGAGGAAAAAAAGATGAATTTTATTAAATTAACAGATAGAGAATCCAAAACACCAATTTATGTAAGCATTGAAGCGATTTGTTCAACTTATTCAGATTATAACGGAAGTGCAATAGTTGAATTAAAGAATGGTGAAAATCATTGGATTTCAGAGACCCCTGAAGAAATCATGAAAATAATTGATAATGCATTAACAAAGATAACAGCATGGGGGAGATAACAGGAAAGTATGTACGTTATTGTTAGAAACGGATTGTTTTATAGTCGTACAAAAGTTTATAAGATGATTGATATTAGAGAACATCCAAAAACTGTGTTTGTGTACGATAGATTGGTAAGAAACGCTGAATGGTTTGACTCTAAAACGGAAGCTAATAAAATTTGTAAAGAAGTAAATGGTCAGAAAGTTATTCAATTATCTGAAGCTGCTAGACAGAGATTATTGCTGATCAAACGAAATAGAAAAGGAGAATAAGAATGAGGGAAGAAATTACTAGTTACACTGAATTTAGAAAGCATATGGATAGATTGTGGGAATTACACACTCTTGACAAGGTAAATCTTTATCATTGGAAAGACGAAAAAAAAGATATGGTGAATCATCCAAAACATTATCAAGGACTTGATGGTTTAGAAGTTGATGAAGTCATGCAAAACTTTATTCCAAAATATAAAAACGCTTATGTAGGAGCAATGATTTGCAATGTTTTGAAATATATTTTACGTGCGCCATCAAAAGGAAAGCAGTTAGAAGATTTAAAAAAAGCAAAAGTCAATCTTGAATTTGCGATTAATAAATTGGAGAAGTTAGATGAAAGTAAACAAGAAACTAAAGCGTAGTTTAGAGAAGACACCGAAATTTTCACAGACAATGAAAAGATACAAGTCAAACAAGACTGTTTCTTTCTTAATGGCAGCAGTTCTTAAAGTCTTGAGAGATGAACATGGATTTGGAGCTGTGAGATTACAGAAATTTAGCACGGATGTGTTGAAACAATTGGAAATGCAATCAGAAGGATACGTAACATACAAAGACATTCTAGATATGATTGCAGAAGAAACTGGTTTTGATGTGCGGGAGGAAGAAGTGGATGAGTGAAGAGAAACATAAATTTTACGAATTGCAATCTAACGGTACGATCCTTTGGTCGTCAGTAGCTTATTTTGACAATCATGAGATTAGTGTGAAGGCGCAAGGAAATTTATTTGAAACTTCAAAAGAAGCAGAACGAGAACGGGACAGACGAAACTTATTACATAGAATTGAGCAATTCCGTTATCAATGCCAAGGAAATTGGGAGCCAGATTGGAATCGATGGCAGCAATTGAAATTTTGTATTTTCTGGAATAATGAATCGCTTATCGCAAGACCTGTTGATACTATGCTGGGATTCAACGTGTTTGGGTATTTTAAAGATCGTGAGGATTGTTTGGAAGCCATTGGTTTGTTTGGTCATGAGATTTATAAATTGTATGTTGACAATTAAGGAGTATTAAAAATATGAAATACACTAAAGTTATGAATGAAAAAATTCGAGATTTTTCTCCGCAATACAAATATGCAAGAAGAGAAGCATTAGCAATAAACTTTATATTAAGTAATCTAGATTATAAATCTGGTTACGTTTCTTTTTCGGCGAAAGAATTTCTAGATGAAGTAGAATATGAATATAGACATACTTGGGAATTAAATACAGTATCTATAGAAATTTTGGAACAAACATTAAATACACTAAAAAAAGCAGCAAAAATTAATACTACTTGCTATGGAATTCATGTTTGGAATCCTGTGCTTGGTGGATTATTAATAAGTGTTTCAATATCGAAAGAATTATGCGATTTTATTAAAAAAATGGAGTGTGATGATGTATGTCAAGAATAGAAGAGTTAAAGAAGGAAATAAAAGAGTTAGAAGAGAAAACAACAGCGTTGAAGCAAGAGCTAAAACTTGAGAGACAGAAAAAAGAGATTGATTATCCTTTTAATTATACAGAAAAGTGTTATCTATTAACCAACAACGGTGCTATAGTGGAAGATTGGTGGAGTAGTAGCGGTAATGACCAAAGTCGCTACAGACAAGGAAATCTTTTTAAAACTAAAAAAGAAGCGATAAGAGAACATTATAGACGTGAGTTACTTACAAAATTCAGACAGTATAGAGATAAGTGCAACGGAGATTGGAAGCCAGATTTTAAAGATGATAATTCATGGAAATATTATATTAGTTTTGATCATAAGAATAACATGATGAAAATCTATTCTTGTTGGAATCTTGAAGAATTTACTTTATTCGGCTATTTCAAAAACGAATCAGACGCAGCACGTGTTATCGAACTATTCGGCGATGAAATAAAAAGATTGTGGGTGGAGGAATGATTAAACAAGCATTGGAAAATTTAAGATTATTTGAAAGAGAACATAATTTCAAAAGTCAAGGACAAGTAGCACCACAAGTGAATTGTGATTTGATAGAGAAATCCATTGATCAAAAACATCAAGATTTAGTGGATGTTATTTTCAAAGAATTACATCATAAAAAGAAGTGTTTACAACAAGGAATGTTTAGCACAAAGAAAGATATAGATGAAATTAGTGGTGCTATAAGGCAACTAGAAACATTAGTTTGGTATATCGAAAACAATCAATATGAGGTGTAAAAATGAATAAGAAAATACTATTACTATTATCCTTTCTAACAATATTGCTTGCGTCATGTACAGAAGCAGATAAAGTGTCACATAACATTTCAAAAGAAGCAGATAATTTTAATGTGATTAGACGTGTCGCAGTAATCAATACCAGAACAGATAAAGTGGAATTTGAAGTGATTGGTAGAATTTCAGTTTACGATAATACCAGTAGTAAAGAATCCACAAGTACGTTAACAGTAGTTGTAGAAACGGATAAAGATAAATATAAAAAACATATTGTTAAATTAACGAATTGGAACATGTATGTTGTGGAAGATTTAGATGGAGCAACGGTAGATCAATACAAATATGAAATTAATTATATGCCTGAAAGTATACTACCGTTCAAAATTACAGAAAGTAAGTAGGTGGAATAATGATAACAGTATACAGCAGACCAGATTGCATGCCTTGTAAATTTACAAAGCAATTTTTAACAGAACACAACATTCTATTTAAAAATGTAGATATATCTGAAGAACCAGAAGCACTAGAAATTTTGAAACAACATGGATTTTTTACATTACCAGTTGTAGCAATTAATCAAAGTTTTGATTTTGCTTTTTGTGGTTTCCAACCAGACAAACTAAATGATTTATTAAAGTAGGACTTAGAAGGAGGAACTAAATGGATAATTTTGAATTATTGGATATTCCAGAGTTTGATTATATGAATACCAAAAGAGAAGTGTATAAGGTGATTGCGACTTATAAGCGAGCAATGAACAAACTATATTTGAATTCGTATCCTAAGATTACACCAAGTTACAGCATAGTTCCTCCGTCAAATACCAATCAGTTTCATTCTAGTACAGAAAGAGCTGCATTGTACTCTATGGAACATGGAGCTAAGTTTGCTAAATATGTTGAATATGTTGATAATGCAGTGAATTCATTAAGTGAGAAGTATAGAGTAATTGTTATTCGTTGTTTCTTCAAAAATGAATCTGATACTAAAATTGGGATGGATTTGAATTATAGTGAATCGTCAGTACGAGATTTGAGAAGAGAAGCTTTAGAATTATTTTCGTATGCACTGAAAGTAGACAGATACAAATGAAAAATGTATTTTTTAATACAAAACGTTTGTATTTTTCACAACAAAAAGATTGTAGTTTTTAAATTTGCTAAAAAGCTAAAATGTGTATTGTAGAGTTTGTATACAGAAAAGTAATCTCCCAATTATTAAATCTAACAACTCTACATACAGAAAACAATTTCAGACTGCCATACTCTGAAATTGTTTTGTGTATTTACGCATGAGATACACAACGACGTACATCGACAATGCAACGGAATTGTCAAACCTCCTTTTTATTTTGCCTCTCCACAAAAAACGTGGAGGGGTTTTTATTTTAAGAAAGAAGGAATGGAAATGAATTTTGTAGAACCTATCAGAGACAAAGATGATATCCAAGCCATGAAAGATTATTTGAAAGAATGGAATGAACGTAATTACATTTTATTTTTATTAGGAATTAATTCAGGATTAAGAATCAGTGATATCGTCCAATTAAGAGTTAAAGATGTCCAAGGTTGGTATATTAAAACTAAAGAAATAAAAACTGGGAAACCTTTAAAAAGAAAAATGACTCCAGTATTAAAAAGAGAAATACGAGAGTACATTAAAGGAAAACCACTTCACCATTATTTGTTTCAAAGCAGAAATGGAAAGAACAAACCAATGACTAGAGTGAATGCATATTACATTATTAGATTAGCCGCAGAAGATTTAGGGATTGACAATGTTGGTACTCACACAATGAGGAAAACATTTGGATATCATTACTACAATAAAACAAAAGATATTGCGACTTTAATGGCATTATTCAATCATGCTAGTCCAGCAATCACTTTAAGATATATTGGAATAAAACAAGATCAGCAAGATAAAGCAATGTCTAACTTCGGATTATAAAATGAATTTAACATATCGTGAAAACTGTAAGTTCATTTTTAAAAGGGTTTGATAACATTGTTATATCAACAAAAAATAAGAGGAAGCGAATTTAACACAATATAAGATATGTTAAGTTCAAAGGGAATTATTCCGAACAGGAGGAAAGGTATTGGCTAGAAAAACATTAGGAACAAAGCGCTGGAAAAGTTTTCGAATCAGTATAATGGTTCGTGATAAGTTTCTTTGTCAAGAGTCATTGCGCTACGGAAAAAAAGTTCCAGCAGTGATGGTTCACCATATCTATCCTGTTAGTGAATATCCTGAATTGGAGTTTGTCAGCTGGAACTGTATCTCGTTATCGAATCATGAACACAACAAGATGCACAATCGTGTAAATGATTTGATAACAAGAAAAGGAAAAATTTGGCAAGCGAAAAGAAAAAAAGAATTTGAAAAATTTTATTCGTCAAAAAAATTTTTTTGAAAAAAATTTTTTATCCCCCCCACCTCGAAAAAATTTTTTGAGTGGCTGGGAGACCGAGGAGAGGGAACTTTTTCCAACTACGGGGTAATTTTAGTAAAAGGGGATAAAATCTAAGCGATTTTGAGAAAGGAGGTAAGTTTTTGGCAAGACCGATTACAGCAAATTACATTCGAAAAGCAACCGTTAAGAACATGAAGTCGTTGGGAACGTATCGCAAAGAGTTCGACCACTTGATAAACATCTACGCAAACATGCTTTATCAATATATTTTGTACGAGGAAGAGCATGCAGCTAATGATTATAAAGTTGCGGATATCTATGTTAATAAAGCTGGAGCAGAAAACTTAAGAAAACTACCTCTCATAAACGTAATGGAGACCTTGAGAAAAGATATCCTGTCATATTCTGACAAGCTAATGTTGAATCCTAAAGCGTTAGGAGAAGTGATAGCACAGGATACAGGCGGTACAATCCTAGACATCATGAATCGACTAGGAGGTATGAAATGAATCAATATGTAGAACGAGCAATTAAATATGCTACCGACATAATTGACGGTACCAAACCTGCCTGTGAGGAGAAAATACTTGAAGCAAAGCGATTTATGAGAGACATAGACAATCCTGCATACTACTTAAACGAACCTGTCATTAATATGGCAGTGAAGTTTATTGAAAATGTTATTGTGCATTATCAAGGTGAGAACGTAGAGGCAGTGAGTTTAAGAGATACACCGCTAAAACTGCAAGAATGGCAGATTGTTATCGTTGTCAATCTGTTTGGATTTTATAAAACTGGAACGATTGAGACACGATTTAAAGAAACGTTGATATTCATTCCACGAAAACAAGGGAAAACAGCGTTTACTGCTGGATTAGCATTGTGCAAGTCATTATTAGAAATGAAGAGTGCTTCAAAATGCTACATTGTCGCAACGAGCGTGCAGCAAGCGTTGGAAGCATTTGGATTTATTCAATACAATGTGGAACGTTGGAAAGATAAGAACATTAGAATCAAGAACAATAATTCAGAACATTCGATTACTGGAGATTTTGGTAGCGAAGGTTCTTTTTTTGTACGTGCATTAGCAAACGATGAAACTCGACTAGATGCATTGAATGGTAACTTTATCATTCTTGATGAAGCTCATACTATGAGAAACTCAAAAAAATATGGATTGATGAAAAAGACAATGACTGCTTATAGAAATAAATTGCTATTCATTATCAGTACTGCAGGAGATATTCCAAACGGATTCCTTGCTAACAGGATTAAGTACTGCAGAAAGGTGCTTGAACAGAGTATTGAGAATGAAGAATTGTTTATTTTTATCTGCAAAGCTAATCAGGATAAAGAAGGAATGCCTATCGACTATATGGATGACAAAACATTGATGATGGCTAATCCATCTTGTGGAGTGACTGTAACGCTTCAAGAGTTACGAGCAGAAGCAGAAATGGCTATGAACGATCCACAGACTAGAATGGAATTCTTCAATAAGACACTGAACATCTTCACTAACTCCATGAATGCATACTTCAATGTAGATGAGTTCATTTCGAGTGACGAAAACTTTGATTGGACATTAGAAGAGTTAGCTAAGTTGCCTATTAAATGGTATGGCGGTGCTGACTTGTCCAAACTGCATGACTTAACGGCAGCTGCACTAGTTGGGCAATACAAAATGGAAGATAGAACGATTGATATCATTATTCCACACGCATTCTTTCCAGTTGCAGCAGCTCATAAGAAAGCTAATGATGATGGAATTCCGTTGTTTGGTTGGAAAGAAGATGGCTGGTTGACGATGAGTAACACTACTACCGTATTGTATGACGACATCGTTAAGTGGTTTATCAAAATGAGAAACATGGGATTCAAGATTTCCAGAGTTGGCTTTGATAAGAAGTTTGGACGAGAGTTCTTCTTGAAGATGAAGAAGAATAAGTTCTCAATGAAAGACCAACCACAATACTTCTGGAAAAAGTCGGAAGGCTTTAGACACATTGAAGTGAAAGCTAAAAATAAAGAATTGTACTACTTGCACTCTGAAGCATTTGAATACTGTGTAGGAAACGTTCGAGCCATTGAAAAAACGGACGACATGATCCAGTACGAGAAAGTGGACGGCGATGGCGGTACTCAACGTATTGATATTTTTGATGCAGCAGTATTCGCTACTGTGCAAATGTTAGAAGAGAATGGTGGATTTTCTGAAACTGCAAAACAATTCTTTGATTTGAAAGGAGATTAAGATGGGGTTATTAGATATGTTTAAAAAGCGTTCTGCTAATTCAGCTATCAAATTCCTTGATTCATCACAACAATTTGAATCACTGATTGCTGAAGACTCGTACATTCCATTAAATAAGCATCCAGATATTTTGATTGCTGTTGATAAGATAGCAGACTTGGTATCAAACATGACTATTCATTTAATGGAGAATACAGAACAAGGCGATATTCGTATACGAGATGAATTAGCTAGAAAGATTGATATCGAGCCGTGCAAGTACATGACTCGAAAAACTTGGCTGTACAAGATTGTAAAAGATTTGTTACTGGACGGTGATGGAAATTCTGTCATTCACGTAGGAACTCTTGGTGATACTGGATTGATAGGAGAGTTAACTCCATTTGATGGCTATCATATTGAGTACAACAATATGAAGTATCAATCGGATGAAGTCATTCACTTTGTGATTAATCCTAATCCATTGAGACCGTACATAGGTACTGGATATAGAGTTGCATTAAGAGAGATTGCTAAGAATCTGAATCAAGCAACTCAAACGAAAAACAATTTTATGAGAAGTAAAAACGTACCTTCTTTAGTTGTTAAAGTTCATTCCGATGCAGGAGAGTTAGCAGACAAAGAAGGTAGAAAGGCTGTCATTAAACAATATCTTGAAACTTCACGAGCTGGAGAGCCTTGGGTTATTCCTGCAGATATGATGGAGGTTGTTCAAGTTAAGCCGTTGTCATTAAAAGACATCGCAATTAATGAATCAGTAGAGATTGATAAAAAGACTGTAGCAGGACTCATTGGAGTACCTGCTTTTTTCTTGGGCGTAGGTCAATTCAATAAAGATGAATATAACAATTTCATCAATACAAGAATCTTATCCATCGCTCAAGTGATATCTCAAACACTCACGAGAGACTTACTCATTAGTCCATCAAGATACTTTAAGTTGAATCCACGTTCACTCTATTCGTACAACATTACGGAATTAGTGAGTGCTGGAAGTCAAATGGTGCAACTAGCTGCATTAAGAAGAAATGAGTTAAGGGACTGGATTGGATTAGCTCCTGATCCAGACATGCAAGACATCATTGTATTAGAAAATTATCTGAATCAAGACGATTTAGGAAATCAAAAAAAATTGAAAGGTGGTGAGAATGATGAATCTAACTAAACGTGAATCGTATCTTACTACTCAATTTGAGACGAGAGAAGAAGCCGAAGAACAAAAACTAATCATCGAAGGCTACTTCATTAAATACGATGTAGAAACTGAAATCTGGGAAGGTTGTTTCGAGAAGATTAAAAGAAGTGCAGTTGAAAATGCTATTAAGAACGCAGATGTTCGAGTGCTTTTCAACCATGACACTTCACTGGTTTTAGGTAGAACTGGAAACGGAACTGCAAGCTTACGTTCGGATGAAGTAGGCTTATTTGCTGTTGTAGAAATTAATCCAAACGATCCTACAGCAGTTGGAATTTACGAACGTATCAAGCGTGGGGATATCACTGGATGTAGCTTTGGGTTCTTTATCAAAGGTAGTGAAGAGAGTGTACGTTCTGATGGTACTTATCTATCAGTTATCACAGAAATGGAATTGCTAGAGATTAGTCCGTGTACATTTCCAGCATACCCACAAACAGAAATCGCAGCAAGACAGAAAGCTTTTCAAAATTACAAAGAACGTTCATTGGAACAAAAGAAACGAGAATTAAAGGAGAAATTAAATTATGAAAAATAAATTAGTTTTATTACAAGCCAAATTAAACATGCGAGAAAAATCTTTAAACGTTTTAAATACTGAACTTGAAGCACTTCAAAAACGTAGTGATGAAGTTGTTGAATCAATTGATGCAGTTGAAAACGAAGAAGATTTAAACGCTATTGAAGCTGAAGCAAATGGTATTCAAGCTGAAATCGATGAAAAAGAAGCTTCTAAGAAAGCTTTAGAAACTGAAATTGAGGAATTAAAAACTCAATTACAAGAACACAATGAAAAGAAACCACAACAAGGAGCTGAACGAAATATGGGTAACGCAACAGCAGAAAAACGAGATGCATTAAACAAATACATTAAATCTAAAGGTGAAAAGCGTGAAGGTGTTAAATTAGTGGACGGTGGAGCATTAATCCCAGTTGAAATTTTAAAACCAACTAAAAAACCAGAAGTGTCAGTTGATTTAACAGAATTAGTCAACGTCGTTAAAGTAAATTCATCAACTGGGAAATACGGCGTAATTGAAAAATCAAAACAAAAAATGGTGTCAACAGAAGAGTTAGAGAAGAATCCTCAATTAGGTAAATTTAAAGTTACACCAATCGACTACTTAGTTAAAACTTATCGTGGTTCATTAGCTGTATCTCAAGAAATGATTGACGATGCAAATTACGACATCATGGGATTGGTTGCTGAAGATGCAAATAATCAAGAATTAGCTACTAAAAACTTTGCAATTAGCGAAATTTTAAAAACAGCTCCAGCTTATCCAGCTCAAGGATTAGACGGATTAAAAGATGTATTAAACACAAAAATTAAATCGGTTTACAACGTTCAATTAATCGTTACAGACTCAATGTTTAACTCATTAGATAAAGTAAAAGATAAAGATGGTCGTTACATGTTACAACCAGATGTGACTTCACCAACAGGATACCGATTCTCTAACAAGATTATCCACCGTGTTCCAGATGAAATGTTAGGTAACGAAGGAGAAATGAAAGCATTTATTGGAGATCCTAAAGCATTTGTCACTTTATTCGACCGCATGGCAACTACTGCTAAATGGGTTAACAATGACATTTACGGAGAAGTGTTAGCTTTATTTGTTCGTTTCGATACGAAGAAAACAGATGAAGCTGCAGGGAAATTCGTAACATACACAGAAGCAGTTTAGGAGATAAAAAATGAAGTACGAAGTTATTAGAAGCTTCGTTGATGTGAACGACCGTTCGGATGAATTTCCAAACGGTCGTTTGTATTTGATTGGGGATAAGTATCCTTTTTCAGGACGAGCAAAAGCGGAGCGAGTAAAAGAGTTATCTACTACAGATAATGGAGCAGGTTCAATCTTTATCCAAGCCGTAGCAGGTACAGAAAATATTGAAGAAGAGGAGAGTGTAGATAATGCTGGAGATAGAGAAGACAGTAAGCAACTCTCACTTGGAGATACTGAAAGCTAAATTAGGAATCACGATGTCAACAAGAGACAATCTATTGTTACATCTATTGCTATCGATTCGAGAAGAACTAGAGAAGCAAAAGAACATCAAACTAGATGATGAAAGGTTTGATCATATTGATTTTCTAATTGACTACGCAGCTTATCGATACAACAGCAAAGATAATCAAACGGAAATGCCAATGCACTTACGATACAGATTACACAATCTATTAATTGAGAATGTGAGGAAGAAAGAGAATGTGGAACAGGGAAATAACACTACTCAAGAAACAAGTGAACAACACGGATGAGTTAGGTCAACCTGTTGTGACATTCGAACGAAACACTATTCTAGCGCAAGAAGTCAGTATCACAAATGCCATGATGTTCTACGCTAGCCAATTCGGATATAAGCCTACATTCGTAATCAGAATTCATGCATTTGAGTATCAAAAAGAATCATTGCTGGAATGCGAAGGAGTACGTTACTCAATCAAGCGTGCTTTTCGCTATCAAGAAGGCGAATTGATGGAGCTTCAATGTGAAGAAACGGTTGGTGATAAGAATGAGTTTGGATTTAGCTAGTCAATTAGCAACAGCCTTATCTAACTTCAACGAGGATGTTCAGAAAGAAATTGAATCAGCACTTGATGAAGTAGCAGACGAAGCAGTAGAAGAGTTAAAAGCTAACTCTCCAAGAAAAACTGGTGACTATGCTGGAGACTGGGCAGTAAAGCAAGACAAAAAGAATAAACGGGTTATCTATCAACCAAACGAATATCGACTAGCTCACTTGCTGGAGTTTGGACACGCTAAGCGAAAGGGTGGAAGAGTCGACGGAGTAGAGCATATCAAGCCTATCGAAGAGAAAGTTATTAAAGGTGTTGAAGAAGCCTTTATTCAAAAACTAGGAGGTTAGTATGGAGCTACAAGAATTGTACAAGCATCTGAAAGCATTAGGAATGCCAATTCAATACTACAGCTTTCAAGAAGGACAAGTTCCAGAACTTCCTTACGTCATCTACTACAATCCTAAAAAAGAATTTGGATTGGCGGATAACATCAATTACATCGACAACAGAAATATTGTGATTGAAGTGTATTCAGAATTCAAGGATCTAACAATTGAGATGAAACTGGAAGAATTATTCAAAGAATTAAAACTACAGTATACATTTGACGAAACTTATTTAAAAGATGAAAGAATGTATATGTTAATTTATAAGTTAACAATATAGGAGTGATAATATGACTGATAAACAAGAAAACAAATTAACCTTTGGTATCGAACAAGTGCATTTTGCACCACTAACTGTTTCGCCAACTGGAGAAATTACATACGAATCACCTAAACGATTACCAGGCGCACGTTCGATTGAGTTAGATCCTCAAGGAACAGACATCAAATTGAAAGCAGATAATTCAGATTATTTTGTAAGTGAATCAAATGATGGATATACTGGAAAACTTAAGTTCTACAACTTAACTCCAGAGTTCCGTCAATATGCATTAGGCGAAGAAGTGAAAGGTGATTACGTAATTGAATCTGCAGCAGCAGAACGCAAACCATTTGCATTGTTATTCCAATTTGAAGGAGACAAGCACGCTACTCGTCACGTATTGTTATATTGCACTGCTAAGCGTCCTAAAGACTCTAGCTCAACAAAAGACGGAGCAAACTACAACGAGGTAGAACTAGAGTTCAAAGCTAGTCCTCGTCCGAGCGACAAAGTCGTTAAAGTTAAAACTCATAAAGATACTGAAAAAGAAAAATACGATAACTTCTTTAAACAAGTTTTAACAATTCCAGCATAGGAGAGTGAAGCATGAGAAAAGTAGTTATGGTAGGTGACAAGCAATTGGCGTTGGAAAGCAACGCCTTTACAGTCATCTTATTCAAAAAGCAATTCAACAAAGATATGTTTGCTGAATTATTAAAACTAGCAAAGTTATTCAAAGGTGAGAAAGAACTGAATCCTGAAAACATGAGTGCTGAACAAGTAGAAAATTTTGACACTATGATTTTCTATGAATTATTTTGGACGTTTGCTTGTTCTGCTAACAAAGATATTCCTGATTTTATGGAATTCTACCGCGAATACAGTGAATTGAATACGGTAGGAATCATGAGTGATGTTTTAGAATTAATCCAACACTCAATGGTGACTCAAAAAAAGCAAGTAGCGACACAGCCAGTGATGAACCATTTACAGTAGAATCATTTATTATTTGCTGTAAAGAAAGCGGATTGTCGCTTGACGAATTACGTTACTTAACAATTGGTGGTGCAATTGATTTTCAAACTGATTACGTGAATTTGCATAGTAATAAACAGGAAGAAAGCAACAAGCCACGAAAAGCAACACAAAACGATTACGATAGATTTTAGGCTACTGGAAACAGTAGCCTTTTATCTTGATGAAAGGAGAAGAAAATGGCTGGAAATATTAAAGGGATTACGATTGAAATCCAAGGGAATGTTACTCCATTAGAACAAGCGTTAAAGACTGTCAATAACGTTGCTAAGAACACAGCAACAGAGATGAAACAGATTGATAAGGCATTGAAGTTCAATCCATCCAGTATTGAATTAATCACTCAAAAGCAAGAAGTTTTAACAAAACAGATTGGTAATACTGAAGAAAAATTAAAAACTCTTAAGAATGCACAAAAAGAAGTTGAAGAACAATTCAAAGCTGGAAAAATTGGTGAAGAACAGTACCGTGCTTTCAAGCGTGAGTTAGAAACAACTGAAAGTACTTTGACTCACTACAAAACTCAACTAACAAACCTAAATAAAGAACAAGAAAATTTAGGAAAGTCTACTAATCGATTATCAGGATTCTTCAAAGCGAGTGGTAAAGATGTAGAAGAGTTTAGACACGTTTTAGGCGATAAGCTGACGGACGCTATTAAGAATGGTAAAGCTTCAAGTAAAGACATGGAGAAAGCTTTAGAACTCATGGCTAAAGAAGCCAGCGAAGGTAAAGCAGATATCAATGAATTAAAAGAAGCACTGGATAAGCTAGACGATGGCGGAAGTATTAACAACGTAAAAGAGAAGTTAACGGGTGTAGGTACTGCTGCTAAAGACTCCGTAGAAAAGACAAATCAATTATTAGGACAAGAAAAACTGCAAAAGGCTGCAGAAGTAGCCTCTCAAGCAGGGCAGAAAGTGATTGATTTCGCTCACCAAACGCAAGATGCATTTCGTGAAGTCGATGCAGGAATGGACATCATTGTTACTAAGACTGGTATCACTGGAGAACAAGAACTTGCGAGCTTGAAAAGTATTTACGACCAACTTTCTACTGATTTACCAGTTGATAGTTTTGAAAAAGTTGGTTCGGCTATCGGTGAGTTAAACACTCAATTTGGCTACACCGATGATGAATTAAAAGAAGCTTCTAGAACTATGATCCAGTTCAGTGAAATTAATGGTGCAGATATTACTACGAGTACTATCAACGCTAAACGAGCGATGGAGGCTTACAATCTTGAAGCTAGTCAATTAACTCCAACACTCGACCAAGTTACGTTTGTAGCTCAAGCTACAGGGCAATCTGTAGACTTGCTTTTTCAAAAAGCAACTGAAGGCGCACCACAGATTAAAGAATTGGGATTGTCGTTTTCTGAAGGAGCTACCTTAATCGGTCAACTTGAAAAAGCTGGGGTAGACTCAAGTGCTACATTAACTGCTATGACAAAAGCAACGGCTAATTATGCAAAAGAAGGGAAAACTCTTTCGCAAGGATTAGGTGAAACAATTGAAAAAATTAAGAATGCAGAAAGTAGTACATCTGCCTTCACTGCAGCAGCTGCAGTATTTGGGAATAAAGGCGCAGCTAAAATGATTGATGCAATCAAACGTGGCGCATTTAGTCTTGATGGATTATCAGAAACGGCAGAAAAGGCTAATGGTACTGTCGCAAACACTTTTGAAGCTACGCTGGATCCTATCGACAGACAACAACAAGCTATGAACGCTATGAAATTAGCAATGGCGGAATTTGGTGGAGCAATATCAGCAGCAATTGCGCCAATTTTGGAAGTATTAATTCCAATTATTCAACAATTAGCAGATATGTTTAAAAATCTTCCTGCGCCTATTCAACAATTTATTGTTGTATTAGGCGGTGTGGTAGCAATGTTAGGAATCTTACTACCTGCTGTACTTGCGATACAGTTCGCATTTACGGCTACTGGTGCTGCAATGTTACCAATCGTTGGAACGGTTGCTGCAGTAGCTGCAGGGATTGCATTAGCAATCGCAGTGTTTATGAATTTTGGAAGTATTATCGAATGGCTTGATGGTATTTTTCCTGGGTTAAAAGATACTGTAGATAGTGTTTGGACTTCTATCCAGTCTGTGATTGATGTTGTTGTAAATGAAGTATCTAATCTTATCCAAAGTGTATTTGGTACGGTAATAGCTTGGTGGGAAGAAAATCAATCAAGATTTCAACAAGCTTCTGAAAACGTATGGAATGCAATTTCAAACGTTATTCAAACAGTGATGAACTTCTTAGCTCCATTTATGGAAGGTACATGGAACGTTATGCTGACTGTTATCACAACCATTTGGCAAGTGATGCAAACTAATATAGAAGTATCCATTCAAGCAATTTTAGGAATTATTCAAGCAATTTTACAAATTTTAACTGGAGATTGGCAAGGAGCTTGGGAAACTATTAAGAACGTACTAGCTACTGTTCTTGATGGTATGGCTAGTAATGTTAAGACAATCTTTGACGGAATTTTAACGGTTATTTCTAGTATTTGGGAAAATATTCAATCAATCACTTCTAGCGTTTGGGATGGAGTTAGCTCCACAATTGGAAATGCAATTAATTCTGCAAAAGATATGGTAGGAAGTGCAATTGAAGCAATCAAAGGGTTCTTTAATTTTGAATTTAGATGGCCTCATATTCCACTACCACATTTCAGCATTAGCGGTTCTGCTAACCCATTAGATTGGCTAAGCGGTGGATTACCTTCCATTGGGATTGAGTGGTATGCAAAAGGGGGAATTCTAACCAAACCAACTGCCTTCGGAACAATAGGGAATTCCCTAATGGTAGGAGGAGAAGCAGGAAACGAAGCGGTACTCCCTTTAAATGAATCTACTCTTGGGGCAATCGGAAGAGGTATTGCAAGAACGATGGATTTAAGAATGCCAGACATCAACATTTCGATTACTGGAAATATTATCCGAGAACAGGCAGATATTGAAAAAATAGCAAATGAAGTAGCAAGTCGAATCGCAGAATAATTAGAACGTCAAAAACAATTGAGAGGAGCCACTATATGATT
>QWCR01000331.1_pt1 | contig 25745 bp, 29 predicted proteins | sample 1972581 | NCBI WGS metagenome assembly QWCR01 (sample SAMN09866703, study PRJNA288562) | Human oral metagenome isolate pre4_saliva, whole genome shotgun sequencing... | isolation source: mouth | host: Homo sapiens | place: USA: California
AAACCCCCTCTATATACTTATATTATAACATTTTTAGCACTTTTTCTCATTAAAATAGGCTGCTGACTCATGCAGTTTCTGCATTTGTCAACAGCCTGAGAAATCGAACTTTTACTTAGTTCGATCTCTTAATATTATGAAAATGTGCACTTTTAAACTTGTCTTATATTAACAAAATCTGTTGGAGGAACATTATCTTTTCCAAGATCAGGTTGTCCTGCTGTGATTAAAATATAATCTCCCTCTTTTGCTAAACCTGATTCCTTAGCAAATTTTGGTGCTAAGTTTAACATTTCTTCCATAGGAAGTGTTCTTTCTTCAATAAATGTAGTAACACCTCGCGTTAAAGCTAATTTTCTAGCATTTTGTTTTGAAGGTACCACTGCCAAAATTTGAACTTTCGGCTTATACCTTGCGATAAACTTAGCTGTGCTACCAGATTTTGTATAAGTTACAATATTATTTACATCTAAAGAATCAAGCAAATATTTAGTTGATAGTGAGATTGCATGCGCTATATCCATCTTATGATTTTTATACTCATCTTCATCTCTATCAAATACTCTATCTTGAGTTTCAACATAACTAATAATTTTATCGACAGTTTGTAATGCTTCTTTTGGATAGCTTCCAGTTGCTGTTTCTTCTATCAACATTATTGCATCTACTCCATCAATAACTGCATTCGCTACATCCGAAACCTCTGCACGTGTAGGTCTAGGATTATAAATCATAGAGTGTAACATTTGAGTTGTTAATATTACTTCTACAGTTGCATCATTTGCTTTTCTAATAATTTCTTTTTGAATACTCGGAAGATTTTCATACGGAAGTTCCATACCTAATTCATCTCTATTAATCATAATAGCATCAGCAAATTGAATAATTTCATCGATATTTTCATATGCTTCTTTACAGTCAATTTTTACTATTAATCCAATATCCTTTTTCCCATGAACTTGCAATATGTCTTTTACTTTTCGAATTTCATCTAGGTTACTAACAAATGGACAGGCAACAAAATCAACATCATTTTGACAAGCAAAATGAACATTTTCTTCTTCTATTTTAATTAGTTTATATTTACTTTCTGCATAAATATGATCTAAGTCATAAATTATTGCAGTATTTTTATCTAATTTGTCTCTTAATTCTTTTATTTTATTAATTCTATCGATAGACTCTTCTGTACTTCCATAATATGTATCAATTAATACAGCATCCGCACCCCTAGCAACAATCTCCTCTAATAATCCCTCTGTACTATTTCCCAAAGTTGCTATAATTTTTGCCTTTCTAGTCATATATAACTACCTCACCTTTTAAAACGTTTTCTTTTTTCTTAATTATAACACATTGAATTATTATTTTCTAGATACTTTTTAAAGTTTGCCATTTCTCATTATTTATTTTTAATATTAATATTACATAGTATTATTATTTTGAAAATACTATAGAACACTACAATTCTTAATATTTCTCTCGCTTCTAAATCACTTTAAATAAGTTTTTTATATTTCTTATTAACAATAAAAAAGAGGTTATACTAACATTTGTATAACCTTTCCTTTTTTCAGTATTATTTTTTATTTATTAGAAATAATAATTCAATGTATTAAATAATTATTTCTTTTTTTGGAGCTACAATACCAGACTCAAGATAATCTAGGAATTCTCCGAATAGATTTTCCATCTCTGCATATGAGTTTAAAGTATTTAATTCTTTTTTAACTTTTGCTCCACCTTTAATACCCTTCATGTAGTATGCTGCATGTTTTCTCATTTCATGTACGGCTACTCTTTCAGGTTTAATTTCCATAAGTCTTCTTAAGTGAAGTAAACAAACATCAATTTTTTCTCTTGGGCTTGGTTCTTCTATTAATTCACCAGTTTCTAGATACTTAACTGTACGATATAGCATCCAAGGATTTCCTAAGGCAGCACGCCCTATCATTACCGCATCACAATTAGTATCATCCAGCATCTTTTTCGCAAGTTCTGGTGAAGTTACATCTCCATTACCAATTACTGGTATTTTCAATTCTTTCTTTACATCACGAATAACATCCCAGTTAGCTTTACCACTGTACATTTGAACTTTTGTTCTACCATGGATAGCAATAGCACTAGCACCTGCACGCTCTGCATTTCTAGCGTTATCCATTATGTAAATATGCTCATCATCCCATCCCATACGCATTTTTACAGTTACAGGCTTAGAAACAGAGTCTACTAGTCTTGCGATTACTTCATATACCTTATCCGGATCAAGAAGTAATTTACTTCCAGCATCAACTTTAGTAATTTTCGGTACCGGACATCCCATATTTAAGTCAATAATATCAGCTTCTGTATTTTTATCAACATACTTTGCGGCTTCTACTAACGTTTCAATCTCCCCTCCGAAGATTTGTAAACTCAGTGGACGTTCTCTTGGATCGATATATAACATATTCATCGTTTTTTTATTATTAAATAAAATAGCTTTATCACTTACCATCTCAGCACAAACTAATCCTGCACCAAATTCTTTCGCTGTTAAGCGGAATGCAGCATTACATACACCTGCCATAGGTGCTAAAACAACTCTATTTGGAATTTCTACTTCTCTAATTTTAAACATTCTTTATCCTTTCATTTTACAATTTTTCTTTATATACACTTATAGGTTCTGTTATTTTCTCTAATGATTCTTTTATATTTTTTCCAGCTATCTCTATACTATCGTACATTTCTACTAACGGAGCTAAAACAAAGTTTCTATCATGAATATATTTATGTGGAACAATTAATCTATCATCATTAAAAACTAAATCATCAAATGTGATTACATCAATATCAATTGTCCTATTGCCCCAGTGTTCCTTACGAACTCGCCCTAATTCAAGTTCTATTTTTTGAATTGTGTCTAGCAGTTCATATGCTCCTAGCGAAGTTTCTACTTCTATGCACATATTTAAAAAGTCTTGATCAGCTACACCACCCCATGCAGGTGTTTCATAAATACTGCTCTCTAAAATAATCTTAAGATTATTTTCTTCTATTTTTGCTAAAGCATCTTTTAAATACTGTTCCCTTGGTTCTATATTAGTTCCTAACGCTAGTATAATCATTATAAGTTATAAAACTCCTCACGTGATAGTTTTACTTCTACACCGCATTTTTCAAAATGATATTTTATCGGTGCTCCTGGTTTATTAATTTTTAAATTTATATTTTCTATTTGAGGAAATTCAGTAAAAATATTTTTTAAAATTTCTCCAGCTAATCTTTCAAGCAAATTAAATGTATTAGTCGTAGCAGTTTTCACAACAACTTCTGCAATATCAGCATAGCTAATACTATCTGTCATTTCATCACTGAACATAGCTTTCTTATAATTAAGTTCACATTCTATGTCAAAAATAAATTTCTGACCTAATTTATTCTCTTCTTCAAATAATCCATGATTAGCAAATACTTCAAGATTATCAATAAATAACACTGTTTTCATGATTAATACCTCTCAATCATTATTTTGCTTAACTATAAAATTTTATCACATTTCGACTTTTTTCTCTAATGATTATACTTGCTTTAACTTATTTTTCATAAAAAATAAAATGACTCAAGAATAATGATTTATCTAAATCAATTTTCTTGAGTCATCTCTCTATAAATTATTCAATAATAATTTAGTTATTACGTTTTTTTCTTCCTAAGAAGAATGCCATCATCGCACTGATTCCAGCAAAGACTAATGAACTAGAAGTATCTAATCCAGTTTTTGGTAATACATTTTTCGCTGAAGTAACTTCTTTTGTTTTTGATTTAGGTACATCGTTATTAGCATCTGTTGCAACTTCTCCTAAGTCTTGAGATGTTAAGTTATCTTTTTTATCCTCTTTGTTTGAAGTACTGCCTTGTTCTGGTTTCACCTCTGGAGATACTGGAGCTGCTGGTTTACTAAAGTCAATTTGAACAACTACAGGATCGTGGTCAGAAGCACGTCCGTGCTCTTCCATAAATGAAGCATTAATATGTACAGGAGAGAATACTACTTTATCCTTGATATTTTTAGAAATTAAAATATTATCTAAACTTTGATTGCTTCCACGGTAGAAGTATGAGTATCTATCCCCTTGTTCATGTTCAGCCATTAAGTTAACAAGTTCATTTCCTACGATTGTTTTCACACTATCTGAGAATTCAAAGTCATTGAAGTCTCCAGTAAGAACAAATTTTAAGTTAGGATTTTGACGTAATCCCTCTTTAATGAAGGCATTTAGAATTTTAGCTTCTTCTATACGTTTTGCTTTTGTATTTTCTACTGATGGTTGGTTAGAACCATAGATCGCATCGTCTCCTAATTTTGATTTTAAGTGGTTTGCAATTACTACTATTCTTTCACCTTTAAATTCAAATTCAGCAGCTAATGATTTTCTAACTTTCTCGAAATGAACACTTTTTGGATCAATTCTCGCTGGATTTTTCTCAAGGTGTCCATTTACAAAGCGTGCAGCTTCCTCGCTTCCACCTTTTTCTTTACCAATTAGAGTTACTCTCTTAGGATTATATAAATAAGCTACCCTAATGTTAGCACCTGGTTTACCACCATCTTTTCCATCAACTGGAGCTATTTCTGTATATTTATAATCTGGTCCACCAAGACTCTTAATTCTTTGAGCTAATTTTTCTCCACTCTTAACTCCATCAACAGTTCCATCATTTACTCCACCATTGTTATCTTGAACTTCGATTAGAGTAATAATATCAGGACTGTGAACTTCCTTGATAAATGAGTTAGCAATCTTATCTACTTTTTCTTCTGGTGTTTCATCGTGACCATTATTGTTAGCTGAGAAGTTTTCAATGTTGTATGAAGCTATAGTTAATTTATCTTCAGCTGGATAGATTTTTGAAACTTCACGTTTTAATCCTCCATCTTGTAGTGTTGGTACACTACTTGGATCGATTTTATATGTTTTATTTTTATATGTAACTACACCTGAGATATTTTCATTAAAGTAATCTTTTGCTTTTGCTACGAATGAATTCCCTACAGTTATTGGTAGTACTTCTGTATTTTGTACACCTGGACGAAGATTTACTCCACCGATGTTGTTAAGTTTTTGCCCTTTGTAGTCTCCTGGTAATACATAGATATCACCTTTATATTGTGGACCAGTAACTTTTGGTTTAGTTACTTCTACACGCATTCCCTCTAGACTTTCCCAGTAATCTAAAGCTTCAGTTTCTGGATTATATTTAGTTGGTGTATTATCAACTATGTCTTTAGGCATTTTTTCAGAGATATTTAACGCTTTTGGCAAATCTGTTTTTCCTAATTTTGTTATAGTAGCATTAATAATTTGAGTAACAGTTAAACTTCCAGCTGGTTTCTTAAAAGTTTGTCCTGGTCTTACAGAATATTCTTCCATATAACCTTCTTTAACAGTTCCTTGAACTTTTAATAAATCCCCTGATTCTACTTTCTCTGCTGAAGCAACATAAACTGCATCAGATGTTCTTGGATTGTTATCTGATACTTTATCTTGAACATAGAATCCTGTTTTATCAGTCTTAGTTACAACAACATTGTTGATTACTACTTCTTTTCCAACTAAAGGACTCTCGTGACTTTCTCCTTGTACCTCACCTATGTTTTTTACTTCTTTAGGCGCTGTTACTTGAGCTGCTGTTGCTGTTCCGGCTGGCGTAACATCATTTTTATCTGTTGTTGCTGGAGCAACTACTTCTGTTTTTACTTCAGCAGCAGAGACTTCATTCACCTCAGCTGATAAGTATGTAGCACCTACTCCTCCTAATACTGCACTTGCTAATAATATTGATAATTTGTATTTTTTCACAATATGAACTCCTTGTATATAAGTTTATACTAATTATTTTACTATTAAATTAATTAATAAGCAATATAAATTGGTTACCTTTACAAAAAAAAGGAATGACTCAAAAATCGTGATTTCGGAAAAATCGATTTTATAGAGTCATCCCCGCAAAGTGTATTAGATATCAATAACCTACTTCGGCTATTAATTCTCATATAAAAAATTTTTTTATTTAGGACTCTTGAATTATCCCCATCCTTAAATTAGTTGTTTAACTATTTAATTCTACTTTCTTTCAGTTTTACGAACATAAATGATAAAATTATTACTCCTACCATTCCTATAAAGACTAACCAAGTATTTTCTATTCCGACCTTATCAGTTAGTACTCCATTTACAGATAATAATACTGCTACAATGATAGATTCAAGAGTATAGAATATAGAAACTGTTGTCGTCCTATTCTCATCATTTTTTACCAAATATTTATGCATAAATACATTAACCTGTATGCTCATTAAAGTGAAAAATACAATAAATAGCATAAATAGTATAAACTTAGCATATACATTTTGAATAAAAATAAACATTAATAGCATTCCAAGATTTACAATTACAAAGAAATATAAAATTCGTAATTTCGATAATTTATTTGATAATTTTTCATATATAACACTTCCGAACATCCCACTAACTGATATACCAATCCAAACATAACCGATAATATCTGCATCTAATTTTTCAAATACAGCTTGCCATTGGTTTGATGGACCAAGGTCTAGAATAGAAGGAATAACAAACAGTATCATAAGAAATACACTACTTTTTACATACAGTGTCTCTTTTAACGAATTTTTCACCGTAACTATTGAACCTTTTAAATTCTCAATAGATATTTTTTGTGTCTGTTCTAATTTTTGCATAAATAAATATGTAAATAAAAACGAAATAATAAAAACTGACATACTCAATATTATCGACAAACTTTTATAATAAACATACACGTACTTAGTACTTATAAATCCTATTACCGCTGAGAAAAATAGTGAATATAGTGAACTTCTAGAAAGAACTTTATCTATATCTATTTCTTCATTATTTTTATTGTTTACATTGACCAACCAACTTGTTAAAGTTCCAGATTGAAATGATTCTGCAATGGCAGATAATATTGCAGATATGTATAATAATATTAAACTATTGCTAAGCAACAATATTAATCCAACAACCCTAAAAACCACACTTAGCAGAATACTATTTTTTGCTCCGATATTATCAGTGATTGCCCCACACGGAAGCTCAGTCATAAATGAAGCCAACCAAAAAATCGATAAATATAACCCAACTTCAGTAAAAGAGAAATCTTTTGACAACAGATAAATATACAAAATCGGATTAAAGAATGATAGTGCTGTTATAGATAAAATACTATACAAATAATAAAACTTTGTATTATTCATCTTTTTCCCCTACTATCTTATACATTTTCCCATAATTATCTCTTTCTAAGAACTTATAATCAACAAGATATCTTCTAATTAGAGAATAATCCGGATAAATCTCCTTAATTGCTTCATTTAATTCTTTCTCAGTAAACTCTAATGATTTTTCCTTTAACATCTGTAAAACTAACTGAAGCACAGGTATCTTATTCTTTTCTTTTTTAGGAATTGTCATCAATCTTCCTTCTTTAAAATATTTCACTTTGATTTCTTCCATAAAACCACTTCCTTTCTGTTAATAAATTTTAATTTTTTTCTATTATTATACAATAAAAAGAAAAAAATACAAGTATGCAAATAAATCTCTAACATAGTTTAACCTACGTTAGAGATTTATGCAATCTAAATTAGTATTTATTTTTATTGACCTAAGACAAATACGTCTTCTGACTCTTTTTCTTCTTTTTTCGTTCCTTTGCTTAAAAAAGAAACTTTATTAGCAATTACAGACATTTGATAGTGTTTTACTCCATTTTTATCAGTATAAACATTGTTATTCAAACTTCCTACTATATTAAGTAAACTTCCCTTTTCGCAATATTTAGCGGTATTTTCTGCAGTTTTACCAAAAGTAGTAAACTCGAAAAATTCTGTATCATAATTTCCATCCTTATTTTTAAAATCAGATTGAACAGCTAATGTTGCTTTAATATAGTTTACTTTCTTATCACTTTCTTTTAGTTCAGGCTTTTTAACTAGTCTTCCTATTAATATTACTTGATTTAACATAATATATCCTCCCTTAAAATAATAATCTAGATTGCTATAAAAACGCTTGGAAGACTCTAATTTTATACAATTCTATGTGCCAAATATCTATGATAATTTTATGAATTATTTATGAATTAAAGTTACAAATACTTCTCCATCTTGTAAAAATTCAGCATTAATATAATTATCTCCATCAAAATGAAGTACTTTCCCTGGTTCAACAATATGTACTTCATCATCATTTAAGTACACCTTAACCTCTCCTTTAACACAAGTAAATACTACCAAGGCTTCTGGATGGTTATGTTTCGCTATTAGTTCACCTTGTTTCCCTACTTTTTTTACTAATTTAAATCTGTCATGTTTTTTTAACAATCCCGCTTCTTCAAAAATTATTCCTACACTCATACTAATTCTCCTTATTTTAATTTCATCCCTACAAATAATGTTTTAAAAACATTCTCTTATCTTTATTATAAAACTTTTTACTATACAAAACAAATAATATCCGTTTAAAATTCTAATCAATTAAAAGGTAGTGTATTAGATATCCAGGAAGTTTTTATAAAGAATTAAAATATCAATAAACTACTGCGTTCTATAAGAATTCACATATAAACTTTTTAAAAATTTAGGACTTTTAGGGCAATCTTTTCTAAAAATCATTATAAGTATATGTTCCTTCACTCATATTCTCGCAAGCGAATCGAACAATTTCTTTACCTAATAGACTAACTTCAATTGGTCTGTATTTTTTTGTTCTTCCTTTTAATAATATCTTAAATAACGGCGAAATTTTTATAAATAATTCTTCAAGAAATCTCCCGTCTTCTCTCTTACTAATGAGTAGAGACGGCTGAAAAATTCTAAGAACTCCCAGATTCATCTCTTTTAGTTTATCCTCTAGTTCTCCTTTTAATGAATTATAGAAGTTTTTCGATTTACTATTAGCACCAATTGCAGAAACTACATTAAAACTTCTTACTTTACCTTCACATAGTTTAGAAAAATTAACTGTATAATCTACATCTATCTTTCTTTGATTTTCTTTTGAACCTGCAGTTTTTATTGTTGTTCCAAGACTAGCAAAAACATCTGCATTTTCTAATATACTCGTATCAAAATTAATATTTTCAAAATCTATTATTATTTTTGTTAATCTTTCTTCATCGGGTAAGGTTGTTATAGAATTTCTTCCAAGAACATAAATTCTTTCATAATATTCATTCCCTAATATTTCATTTAAAATTTCTTTACCTACTGCACCAGTAGCACCAATAATTACTGCTGTATTTTTCATGCTTATACCTCTCTAAAATAATAATGAAATTAAAGCCAAAATTGGTAATCCACCTTGCTTTAGAATGATTTTTTTATCACTTGTTAAACCACCATAAATAGCTACTAAAATAATATAAACTAATAGCATTCCTACAATTTCTTTAGGATTTTTTGATAAGAATGTTCCGTATAGTAAGCCAACCCCGATTAATCCATTATATACACCTTGATTTTTAAATAAAACATTTAAATTAGATCTCTGTAACTCTTCTTTTTCAATATTAAATACTCTACTTGTACTATCAGAATCTGTAGCAAATGTTTCTAAATACATAATATAGAAAAATAGTAATGCTACTAAAACTGTTAGAATTATTGTTATTATACTCATCTTTATACCTCTTTTTAAATTAAATTATTATTGAATTTATTAAGTAATTTTACCAACTGTTCAAAATCATCATTGGTAAATTCTGGACCAATAAATTGTCTAACATCAGTTTCTTTAACACACTGATCCACTTTATTTTTGGAATATTGTGTAAGTTCTACAAATACTTCTCTATTATTTTGCTCATTACGACGCTTTGTTATATATTCTCCTTCTTCTAGTATTTTCAAATGTCTTGTTATGGCTGCCGCATCTATTTCTAAGCTTTGTGCTATTTGCTTAGGAGTTGCAACCTCAACGTCATATAAATATTTTATAATTTGAAATCTTGTTAAACTTATTTCTAATCTTTTTTCAAAAATATTCGTAACTTTTATTTCTAAAATTTTTAAATCATGTAATAATTTTACATAGTCTTTAACATCCATATTTTTCTCCTCTATTAATTGATAAGTCAATTATTTAAAACTATTGTACTTTATAATAGTTGATTTGTCAATCGTTATATTTTGTAGGATTTATTCTTACAAAAAGTGTAAGGTATTTTCTAAAAGAAAAAAACTTTTTCTATTAGCATTTACAAACGTTTTCTAGTTTTATATAATAATTTTATAAGTTAAATAGTTTAAATAAATATGCGATTTAAAAAATATTAAATTGCTATAAAAACCTATTAAATAAAAGGGTTTATAATAAAAAAAACTATATTAATTTAATATTATATATAATTGAAGTTAAGGAGGAATTCTAAATGTTTTCATTTTTAAAAGCTTCAGCGCCTAAACCGAGAATCGACAGTGCTCGTACAGATGCTGAATATAAAAGACTTCGATGGCAAGTATTCTCAGGGGTATTCATTGGATACGCAGCGTACTATCTAATCAGAAAAAACTTCTCACTTGCTATCCCTTATTTAATCGAACAATACGGTTACTCTAAAGCTGACTTAGGGAAAGTTTCACTTGCTCTATCATTAGCTTATGGTTTCAGTAAATTTATCATGGGTAACGTATCAGACAGAAGTAATCCTAAGTACTTTATTACTATTGGTTTAGTTGCTTCTGCCGCAGTCAGCTTAATTTTTGGTCTTGTTCCTGCAGTGCTATCTTCATTAACATTAATGATTTTCTTATCAGCACTTAACGGATGGTTTCAAGGTATGGGTTACCCACCTGGTGCTAAAACAATGACTAACTGGTTCTCAGCTTCTGAGCGTGGTGCTTGGTGGAGTTGGTGGAACGTTTCTCACAACCTTGGTGGTGGATTAATCGGACCTCTTGCACTTGTAGGACTTTCTGTTTTTGGTGCTTGGCAATCATTATTCTACTTACCAGCAACTATTGCTATTATTTTAGCAATTATCATGTTCTACCTAATGAAAGATACTCCAGAATCTGAAGGTTTACCACCTGTAGATGAATGGAAAGGTGAAAAAATTGTAGAAAAAGTTGAATCTGCTCACACATTATCAGCAAAAGATATCTTCTTTAAATACATTATTAACAACAAATTCCTATGGGCTATCGCAGTTGCTAACGTATTCGTATACTTCGTTCGTTACGGAATTATCGACTGGGCTCCAACATACTTAAAAGAAGTAAAACACTTCTCTGTTGACAAACAAAGCTGGGCTTACTTCTTATATGAATATGCTGGTATCTTCGGTATGTTAGCTAGTGGTTACTTAAGTGATAAAGTGTTCAAAGGACACCGTGCTCCTCCAATGTTATTATTCTTAACTGGAGTACTTGTTGCAGTATTCATTTACTGGAAAAACCCTCCAGGTAACCCACTTATCGATAACATCTGTCTAGTAGCTATCGGATTCTTAATCTACGGACCAGTTATGATGATCGGTCTTCAAGCAGCGGACTTAGTTCCACGTGTTGCTACAGGTACAGCTACTGGTCTTACTGGACTATTCGGTTACCTACTTGGATCAGCAAGTGCTGGTTATGTAATGGGTAAACTTGTTGACGTGTTCGGATGGGACGGAGGTTTCTACGCATTAATCGTTTCTTGTGTATTAGCATTCGTATTCATCGCATTAACATTATTCAAGAAAACATCTAAACAATTAGAAAACTAATAAAATAAAACATCTCTATCAACTAAGATCATTGATCCTCCTTAAATTGATAGAGGTGTTTTTTTATAAAGAAAAATACGGCTGATTCCTATAATCACCCGTATTTTTCTTTATACTTATTATTATAATATCAAGTTCGACTTTAGATATTCTACTAGTTCACTTCTTTTCTTCGTATTAGTTTTTTCCATAAGGCGTTTTTTATACGTATCTACAGTTTTAACACTTAAGAACAATTTTTCTCCAATATCAGTTAATGTGTAACCCTCAACAATATATCGTCCTACCTCTTTTTCTCTCTCGCTAAGTTCTATTTCCTTGTCTTCTTTAAATAATTCATAGAAAATTGTTGCGTATTTTTCATTTAAATAAATTTCATTTTTCACCATTACCTTATCTATAGCTTGAAGTATCTCTTCATGAGCTGTACTCTTAGTAACATATCCTGAAGCACCTAATTTAAATGCCTTTTTAATATACGACTTATCTTCATGCATACTCAAAATAATTATTTTAGTTTTTATTTTTCTCTCTTTTACTATTTCTAATATATCATAACCACTTCCGTCTGGTAATGAAATATCGCAAATAAAAAGATCATAAGTCTCATTGTCAATCTTTTCTAAAAACTCTTTTTTACTTGAACAATCATCTATAACACTAAATTCTTCATTATCTTCTAAAAGAACTTTGATACCTATTTTTATCAATTTATGATCATCAATTAATAATATTTTCATCATTTTTCTCCTCTTTTAACATTTCTACTTTAAATTTACACATCAGTATAGTAGAGTACTTATCATTTTTAAATAGTTTAAATTCACCAGAAAAATCAAAAATTCTCTCTTGTATACCATAAATTCCTAGTCGTCCTTGTTTTTTCGCTAGTTCCACTCGTTCTTTAGTTAATCCTATTCCATTATCCGCAATAGTTAAAATTATATAATCTGTATTTTCATATAATTTAATTTGGACTTCTGTAGCTCCTGAATGTCGTTTTATATTCGATAATGATTCTTGAATAATACGATAAAGAGTAATATCAAAATTATTATTTTTCCCACCCTCATAGTTGGTATAAAGATCAACATCTATACCATACAGATTCTTGTAATCTTCTATATATTTACTAATTACTTCTCCTAAGCTAAGTTCAGCACTAGGTGGTCTCAAATTAACAGCTATATTTCTAATATTACTTAAACTATTTTCTATTTCGGACTGAATTAATAATAAGCGATCTTTTTTCTTTTGGTCACTTTCTTTATCTACTAAATTACTTATTAAAAACAGAAGGCTTGCTAAAGATTGACTAACTTCATCATGAAGTTCTCTCGACAGCATCTTTTTCTCTTCCTCTTGAATTCTAAATATTTTATTTAATAGATAGTTATTTAATTTTTTATTCTTTTTATTATTCTCGACCATTTCATTTATAGAACTGACAAGACTGACTATATGTCTTTATATAAATATTTTTCGTGTAAAATCCAACTCTAATATAACCAATATTAACATCATCTATGGGTGATACATACTCTAATATTTCCCCTCTTGAACTGTCATATTTCTTAAAGTTATTTAACTGTTCATCATTAAACGTCGCTATTTTCTGAGGAATCTCTTTCAATGTTTTCCCTAAGATATTTTTTTCATTATCAAATACAATAATGTATGCAACTTCATTATTTAATGCTGCACTATGAATTTTTTGATGAATTTCATAAGTATTTTCTGTTTTTATATTTTCTGAAATATTTCCTGACAATTGATAATAAGTTTGAGTAATTCTATCTTTAAGTGCACTTTCCAAAATATCTTTATTATTAACATACGTATAGGCTAATATTACACCTAAATATATAGTATAAATTACAACAAAAAATATAATAATCTTATTTTTTATCTTCAACTTCGCCATATGTTAATCCTCACTTATTAAATTTGGATAATCACTTGCTTTTGTTTCTTCATATTTTTCAATTTGAAGCTGTGATAATGTTCCTTTTATTGTACTATCCTTATCAATAGATAACAAGATTTGTTTAAGCTTATCTTTTTCTTCATAGTTTTTATGAGTTACTACCGGTCCAGTTGCAACCTCTGGAAATGTTTGTATTATTTTTATATTATGTGCAGTATCTGGAAAATTATTATAAATATACTGTAATGCCCAGTCATCAACTATTGCTGCCTTAACAGTTCCGTTAACCACTTGATTTATCGATTCTTCATGGCTATGAGTAAAATAACTGTTACTAAAAAATTTATTTACTGACATACCATTTTTTTTCAAATAGTCATTCATTGCTAAATACCCAGAATAACTGTAAGTATCTACAAATGCGAAGCTCTGGCTTTTCAAATCTTCAATACTATTTATATTGGAATCTTTTTTTGTTATAACTATGGGATGATAGTATGTTTTCCCCCTATTTGGTCTTGCTAAAAGTTCTAAAGACTCCTTATCTTCATATAACGAATATGCTCCCGTAGATAAGAATGCTACATCTATCTTGTTATTCTTTAATAATACATTTATATCTCTATAACTTTTTTTCTGTATTAATTTTACTTTCTTATTCAATTTCTCTCCGATATAATTAGCTAATTCTTTTTCTAAAATATAACTCTTATTATCACCAGTTACGGAAATCAATCCAATTCTTAAAGTTTCATCATCCTTCGCGCTATTATCAACTGTTTCTGTTACTTCAGAAAAATCTATATACTCTTCTTGTTTATTCTTCAAAACTAAAGGAAGTACAGCGAATAATAATACGGAAAGGAATATTACAAAAAAGCTTATAACTATTCTTTTCATTTTTCTCCAACCTCTAAATTATTTTCTCCAATTTCAAAGACTATATCAATAAATTATTATTTTAAATAATAGAATTAATACTATTTATCTTTTAATAATAGTATAACATTTTATTTTCAATGAAAAAAGTGAAATCATACACTTCTTTCTTATAATAACAATAACTTGATTCATTATATATGATAAACAGAACAAATTTACTATCGACTTCACTAAATTTAGTTATTCTTTAATTTGTAACCTTAAAAAAGAAAAGAGCGATTAAACATCGCTCCTTTCTAAATATACTTGCTAGCCTCTCTTATACTAAGATTAGCCATATTCTCCTTATTTTTCTTAATAAATTCTCTAACCCACTCTGGATTATATTTAGAATAATCTCGAAGTGCCCAACCAACAGCTTTATTAATGAAAAATTCACTATCACCTAGGTTGTTTACTAAAATTTCATCTAAAACTTGTTTATCTACTTTGTCTTTAAGAGACAGTTGGTATAAAATAGCTACTCGTCTTAACCAAATATTACTATCCTTACTCCACTCAAGCATTATTTGATCATACCCTTTGATACGAATAATTAAACTTCCTATAACTTTAGCAAGTAAATCAACAGTATCCCACCATGATTTTGTCACGATTAGATATTTTAACCTTGAAATATCTTCTCTTTTTAAAAATTTCTGCATTGCCTTTAAATAATAAACAACTACATATTGAAATTCTCTCTCTTCTTTATTCCAACAATTCTCAACAAAATCCCAATCGATAGTTTTAGTCTTTCTTGCATCTGGAAAATATTTTTTATAGATTTCCGTTCTAGTTGCACCACGTACACCTACAAATCTAAACTTATCTTGCATATACTTTGACATTGATTCTGCAAGAAGTTCATTACGGTTTTCTTCAAGGTCAGTTATTAAATCTAATAATTTCATAATTTATAGAAATTCTTATCTGTTATTTTCTAAACTTGCTTTAATGAATCCAGCGAATAATGGGTGTGCTTTTTCCGGACGTGATTTAAATTCTGGGTGGAATTGACCAGCTACAAACCATGGGTGTTCAGGAATTTCTACGATTTCAACTAACTTACCATCTGGACTAACTCCTGATAATACCATTCCTTTTTGAGTTAAACGCTCACGATAGAAGTTATTGAATTCATATCTGTGACGGTGACGCTCAGTAATATTGATTTCTCCATATTCTTTGTGAGCTACAGATCCTTCTGTTAATGTACATGGGTAACTTCCTAAACGTAAAGTTCCTCCCATTTCTACAACATTTTCTTGATCTGCTAATAAGTTAATAATTGGGTATGGCGTATTTGGATCTAATTCTGATGAGTGTGCTCCAGTTAAACCACACACGTTACGTGCAAACTCAACAGCAGCAAGTTGCATACCTAAACAAATCCCGAAGAATGGTATTTTGTTTTCACGTGCGTATTTAATAGTAGTAATTTTACCTTCAACTCCACGATCACCAAAGCCACCTGGTACAAGGATTCCGTCTGCATCTTTAAGATACTCATGAACATTTTCTTCTGTAATATCTTCAGATTGAATCCAATCAATTTTCACTTTAGCATTGTGTTTATATCCTGCATGTTTTAAAGATTCTACAACTGAAATATAAGCATCGTGAAGTTCTACATATTTACCTACTAATGCGATTCTTACATCCTCTTTTAAGTTATCTACTCTATCCACTAATGATAACCATTCAGTCATATCAGCTTCAGGCGCAGTTAAACCAAAATGATTTAATACGATATCATCAATTTTTTGAGCTTTAAGATTTACTGGTAATTGATATAGGTTACTTACATCACGACTTTCAATAACGTTTTGTTTTGGAATGTCACAGAATAATGAAATCTTCGCACGTAATTCATCGTTTAGAGCAAGTTCATTTCTAACTACGATAATATCTGGTTGAATACCTAAACCACGTAATTCTTTAACAGATTGTTGTGTTGGCTTAGTTTTCATTTCTCCTGCTGCTTTAATGTACGGTAATAATGTACAGTGAATAAAACATACATTATCACGTCCTAAATCGCTACGGATTTGACGGATTGCTTCTAAAAATGGTAAAGATTCAATATCTCCTGTTGTTCCACCAATTTCTGTAATAACAACATCAGCATCACTAGATTCTCCAGCTAGCAATACTCGTGATTTAATTTCATTTGTTACGTGAGGAATTACTTGAACTGTTCCTCCTAAATAATCTCCACGACGTTCTTTTTCAATAATTGAAGAATAAACACGTCCTGCAGTTACGTTAGAATATTGTCCTAAGTTAACATCGATAAATCTTTCATAGTGACCTAAGTCTAAGTCAGTCTCAGCTCCGTCTTCTGTAACGAAAACTTCTCCGTGTTGGTATGGACTCATTGTTCCTGGGTCAACGTTTAAATATGGATCAAATTTTTGTAATGTTACTTTTAATCCTCTATTTTTTAATACACGACCTACTGATGCCGCTACAATACCTTTTCCTAATGATGATACTACTCCACCTGTTACAAAAATATACTTTGTCATTGTGTTCTCCTTCTATTAAAAATAATAAACCCCCTACGAAAATATCGCAGGGGGTGGTTTCTTAAATCACTCTTTAAGAGTGCCCGTATATTATTCTAGCATAACGCTAAATTTTTAGCAACTAAAATAATTCGATATATTAAATTTTTCTTTTAGTATTTATTAAAAGAATTTAAATGAACTAAATGGATAGTATCTTAAGCTTACTTTCCCAATCATTGCTTCTTTCTTAACAAATCCAAATACACGACTATCTGTACTGTGTTGTCTGTTATCTCCTAATACGAAATACGTACCTTCAGGAACAGTTTTAGATTTTGTACTACTTAAAAATTCAATATTAAAATCTGGTGTGAATGGTGCAGTTCCAGAAGCTTTAGCTTCTTTAATTTTTTGAGCTAAGTATGGCTCTTCAACTTTCTGACCATTCACATATAGTACATCGTTTCTGTATTCTATAGTGTCTCCAGGAACTCCGATTATACGTTTAATATAATCATCAGTTTCATTTGCATGGAATACAACTTCATCTCCACGCTCATAATTTTTACTGAATTTATTAACAAAAACTTTATCGTTATCAGCAAATGTATAATCCATCGAATGTCCTTTTACCGTAAAAGGTGCGATAAGATATGTGCTTATAAGAAGATAAATAGCAATAGAAACTACTACAACTACTACCCACTCCATAATTTCTCTTAAAATTTTCACTGGTATATCCCTCTTTTATTTTATTTATGATTAATAATTCTACCATATATTAATAGAAAAATCAAAAATAAATTTTCTCTTCTATAAAATGTATTTACAATAATATCTTAAGCAAAACTTTATATATAATTAGACTATATTGAATTACTACTTTAAGTTCATTCACATAATTTACATAAATTATTAATTTTTTTCTGAAAAATAATTTTTTTTATTAATAACTCTTGACAATATATATATATATATAATGGATATAGCTTTAAGGAAAGGAGGAATATATCATGAAAAAATTATTAACTGTATTCACAGCAGCAGGATTATTAGTAGCTGGAGGATCTTCAGCTTTAGCTTTAAATGGTGAAGGGCATGTTGATGGATTAACTAAAAACAGTCCAGATGCTAACCTATTAAACCCAGGTAATCCAGATCCATCTGTTAAAGACGGTACTGCTGGTTTAACTAAAGAAGGTGCAGAAGGTGTTAACAAACACTTAGTTAACAAAACTTTAGCAGCTCAAGTTGCTGAAGCTGAAAAAGCACCTAAAGGTCACTTCACTAAAATCTACGACGAAAACGGTAAAGTTGTAAAAGTTGTAGAAGGTAAAGGATTAGCTGCAGCACCTAAAAAAGGTAATGCCCCAGCTAACAAAGGTCTTAGAGCCTTACCAAAAACTTCAGCTGCGAAGTAAACCAGCAAACATACTGATAATAATACTTTTAAAGAGCTGATCTCCGGATTAGCTCTAGTATTTTTTATACAATAAAATTGCTTTTTGTAAGCTCTTTTATTGTTTTTTTTTATACGTGTGATATAATTATTTATACGGGAGTCTGTGAACAGTCTGAGAGGGAATATAAATATTTCGACCGCGCCTGATCTAGGTAATGCTAGCGTAGGCACACTTAGCTTAAAGACAAACTTAGACCCCCCTTATATTGTAAGGAGGTTTTTTATTTTGATAAATTGCAGTATTGCATTACAAATTCTTCCTCTTGATAATCATGATGGAAGATTAAAGACTATAGATAAAGTTATCTATTTTCTACAAAATAAGCATTCAAATGTAATTATTACTCCATTCGAAACTGTAATTGAAGGTGAATTCAACGAACTAATGGATACACTTAAAGAATGCTTTGTTCTAGCGGGTGAGGACAGTAAAAATATTTTTGCAAATGTGAAAATTAACTACGGAGATATTTTAACTATAAATGAGAAAATTGACAAATTTAATCAATAAATATGCAGCAACTATTTCTATGTTGTGTTTAGTGGTTATTTGGCAAGGAGCTGGTAATCTCGGTTTACTTCCAAAATATATCATACCTACACCAGTTGAAATAGTTAAAGCTTTTATAAAAAACTACGAACTATTAATATTTCACAGCAAAATCACCCTACTCGAAGCTATAATAGGTCTATTCCTAGGGATAGTTATAGCATGGCTTCTTGCTTTAATTATGGATAGCATACCAATATTTAACAAGTCTATCTATCCACTTCTTGTTCTGACTCAAACCATACCTACTATTGCAATAGCGCCTATACTTGTGCTTTGGTTGGGCTATGGACTTACACCAAAAATTGTATTAATTGTTTTAACAACAACATTCCCAATTGTTGTAAGTATTCTAGATGGTTTTAGAAACTGTGATAAAGACATGATTACTTTATTACAACTAATGAATGCTAGTAAATTACAAATACTTTGGCATGTGAAAATCCCAACGAGTCTTAGCTACTTCTATGCTGGACTTAGAGTTAGTGTATCTTATGCCTTTATAGCAGCTGTGGTTGCTGAATGGCTTGGTGGATTTGAGGGGCTTGGAGTTTACATGATTAAAGCAAAAAAATTATTTGAATATGATACTATGTTTGCAATCATAATATTAGTATCTGTTATCAGTTTATTAAGTATCGAACTTGTTAAACTAAGTGAGAAAAAATTTATTAAATGGAAATACATAGGAGAAAATCATGAAAAAGATATTAACTAGCGTTTTTGCTTTTATCTTAGCAATCTCATTAACTGCATGTAGTACAGTTAATAAAAATGCAGAGAAAAAAGAACTTAAAAAAGTAGATTTTGTACTTGACTGGGCGATTAACACAAACCACACTGGTCTATATGTAGCAAAAGAAAAAGGATACTTCGCTGAAGAAGGTATTGACCTAGACATTAAGCCAGCGCCTGAAGATAGTACTTCTGACCTAATTATTAATAATAAAGCACCTTTTGGTATTTATTACCAAGACTCAATGGCTAACAAACTTTCTAAAGGTGCAGGAATTACTGCTGTAGCTGCAATTATCGAACACAACACTTCTGGTATCATTTCACTTAAGAAAAACAACATCAAAGAACCAAAAGATCTTCAAGGTAAAAAGTACGGAACTTGGAATGATCCAGTAGAATTAGCAATGGTTAAATCATTAATTCAAAAACAAGGTGGAGATGCTAATAAATTAAGTCTAGCTCCAAATACAGATACAAACTCTGTTACACCTCTAGAAAATGGTCTTTTCGATGCAGCTTGGATCTACTATGCATGGGATGGAAAATTAGCTGAAAACATGAAATTAGATATTAACTACTTCTATCTAAAAGATTTCAATAAAGACTTAGACTACTACTCTCCAGTAATTATTGCTAATAACGATTACTTAAAAGAAAATAAAGAAGAAGCTAAAAAAGTTCTTAGAGCTATTAAGAAAGGATATGTCTACGCTATAGAACATCCTGAAGAAGCTGCAGAGATTTTAATTAAAAATGCTCCTGAATTGAAAGATAAAAAAGATTTCATCCTTGAATCTCAAAAATATCTATCTAAACAATATGCATCAAACAAAGATCACTGGGGTGAATTCGATGCTAACAGATGGAATGCATTCTACCGTTGGGTTAACGAAAATAAAATTACAAAACAACCTCTTGCAGAAAACACTGGATTCAGCAATGACTATATAAAATAATGAATATATTATCAATAAAAAACTTATCTTTCAATTATCCAAACAATAAAATACTAAAAGATATAAACATTCATGTCGATAAAGGCGAAGTCGTATCTATACTTGGTGGAAGTGGTGTTGGTAAAACTACACTTTTCAATATTATCGCAGGAATTAATCCTCTTCAAAGTGGAGAAATCTCTATAAAAGGTAACACAGACTATAAAGGTCGCGTAAGTTACATGCTTCAAAAAGACTTATTATTAGAACATAAAACTATTATTCAAAATATTATACTTCCCCTTTTAATAAGAAAAATCAATAAAAAAGAAGCAGAAGAAGAAGCAATTAAAAACCTAAAATTATTTAACCTTTACGAGTACAAAGATAAATATCCTAGTGAATTAAGTGGAGGTATGCGTCAAAGGGTTGCACTACTTCGTACATATATGTTTAAAGAAGAACTATTCTTACTAGACGAACCTTTCAGTGCACTTGATGCTATAACTAAAATATCACTACACTCTTGGTATCTTGAAATCAAGAATAAACTTGATATAACTACTCTACTAATAACCCATGATATTGACGAGGCTATAGATCTAAGCGATAGAATTTATATCATTAAAAATAAACCTGGTGAAATTGTGTCTGAAATAAAAATAAATCTTAATGAAAATAATCAAGATGAACAAAAACTAAAATATAAAAAAGAGATACTAAATATACTTGGATTATAATAATACACCCTAGCGTGAATTTTCACACTAGGGTGTATTTAATTATTTATAAATACTATATTTTTTATTGATTAAGTAAATTAATACTGCAGGAACTACTGCAAAAAACATTAATTTATATCCAAATACTTCTAATGCAAGAAATATAGGTGCAATATATGTCTTAGTTGCCGCAGAAAATACTAAACAATATCCTAAGGCTGCTGTTATTAAAATAGGTAGGCCCAACCAAGTTCCTAAAATTACTCCACAGGTCGCTCCAATCGCAAACAAAGGAGTAACCTCTCCTCCGCTAAAGCCAATCCCCGTACAAATGGCTGTTAATACGATTTTCAGCATAAAATCATAAACTTGAATCTGTTCAAAGTTTGTAAAAGATAGCCCAATTAAATTTGTACCTAACGATGCATACCTGTATTCGAAAACAAAACTAGTTAATATAAAAGCTGCTAAAAATATCCATGTTATATTCTTATTAATAGCAACTAATTCTTTTGTTTTTCTTTGAAGGAGAACAAATAAGATTCCTACAAAAACAAAAATAACTCCAACTAAAACTAATTTAGAAATAAACTCTAAATTTATCTTAATTCCACTTACATCTATAGCTACAAAAAACTTTTCCAAACCTAATTTATGCGATACAAAAGCACTTATATACGCTACAGCAATGTATGTTACATACTCATAAATTTTATTTTTTGTAAAGTTAAATTTATCACTGATAACCTCTAAAATGAATACTACAGCTGCTAATGGAGTTTGGAATAATCCTGCAAATCCACAAATCATTCCTAATTTCACGAAAAATTGTTTTTTCTCCGTACTGAGATCATTTGAAGCCATATTCCCACCAATAGCTCCACCTAATTGCACGGCTACTCCTTCACGTCCTACACTAACACCGAAGCTATGTGCCAATAAAGTATTTAAAGTTAAAATAAATGGAAATTTCCATGTAACTTTCTCTTTTTTATTAGTTGCCGCTTCAATAAAATACTTCATACCTATATCACTGGTGTGTAAATATTTATTACTAAACTTAGTAAAGATTAATATCAATGGCGTTAAAATTAATAAATACTTATAATAACTACTAGTTAATTCTATTAATTTCAATAACATTTGACCAAATAACGAACAACAAATAGAAATTAATAATACTGCACTTACTAGTCTAAAATAATAATTCTTTAACATATTATATATAATTTTCTCCTTTAAATATAAATCTTAGACTGACATAAAAGTTCTGAATTTAAAAAAGTGTATATAATAACTCATAAAACACTGTGGAAAGTGACTCGCCAAAATCTTGTTTCTTTGAAATCACAATTTTCGAGTCACTCCTTCTCAGATTTTTATCTATTGATTCTTCTTAAAACCTAGACTTGATTTTTTCGGTTGATCATAACTGAATCCTTCTCCTATAATATCATGGACTTCAGTTATTGTCACAAAAGCCCGAGGGTCAATTTTATAAACTAGAGATTTTAGTTTCCCTATTTCATTTCTTGAAACTACACAATAACCTATATTCAAATCTTTCTTAGAATAGCTTCCTTGTCCTTTTATATAAGTTAATCCACGATTCATATCTTCTTGAATTTTTTTAGTAATAGTTTCTATTTCAGACGAAACTATCATTACCCCTTTTCCAGGAACACCACCCTCGACAACATAATCTATCACTTTTGTACATATGAAAATATATATCAAAGTGTATAGAATCGCTGGAAAACTCTTAACTACTACGAAAGTTAATGCTATGATTACACCATCAAGGATTTGGATAATTCTTCCAATTGAACTACCTGTATAAAGTTGTACAATTTTCGCCACTATATCTACTCCACCTGTTGTTCCCCCTGCTAGAAAGACTATCCCTAATCCTAATCCAGCAAGTAATCCTCCAAATACAGCAGCCAGTAATCTATCTCCACCGATCTCTATTTCTATATTATACTTCTCAAAAATCCCTATCCAAAAAGTCAACATAATAATGCCGTAAACCGTGTATAACATTGTCTTTTTATCTAACATTTTATATCCTATTATTAATAAAGGAATATTTACCAATATTGTCCCAATAGAAACTGGAAGACCTATTGAATATAATAATAACAGTGAAATCCCTGTTCCTCCACCTTCTGCCAATTTGTTTGGGACATTAAAATGCATAATAGCAAAAGAATAAATAGCACAACCTAAAGAGATAATCAATAATTCTTTAAAAATTTTTGTTAAATTTAAATTTTTGTAATTCTTTTCCATAGTGTACCTCCAAAAGCAATTTTATCCTAATTATAACAGGTTTTATAGCCATAGACAACAGGCATAAATAATAACTTTTTACCTTTTAATAATTATTAATTTCATATTTTCTTAGACATTATTACAAATTTGTACTATAATTATAATATAAATATTGGAGGTTGACTTTTAAAATGAATAAAAACTTCATACCAAATTATCTTACCCTTTGCAATATTTTTTGTGGATTTATGTCAATTCTGACTACATCACATGGATATTTTATCTGGGGTACTGTCTTTATTATTTTAGCCATGCTTGCAGATAGATACGATGGTATCGTTGCAAGAAAACTTGGTGTTGTTTCTGAAATTGGTCACGATTTAGATTCATTATGTGACGTAGTAAGTTTTGGAGTAGCACCTGCCATGCTTGTTTTTGAAATCTTTATTACTAATGATAAGCCATCAACTTTATTAATGGTAATTGTCGCAATTCTTTGTGGAATCTATGTATGCTGTGGAGCTTATCGTTTGGCCAGATTTAACGTAACAAAAATGAAAAATGGATACTATCAAGGTGTTCCAATTACTACATGCGGAACAGTCCTTGCAGTACTTGCTCCGATAAAATTACCAAGTATTGCAATGTTAATACTATTAGTATTATGTTCTTACTTAATGGTAAGTAATTTGAAAATTAAAAAAATATAGAAAAAATGTTCAGATACTAATCTGGACATTCTTTTTTTATATTCAAATATTTATTAATTACAAATTCAAACTTTATTCACACTAAGCAACTGCATATAACCTCAGTCAACCCCTCTGGATTTTCCCAAGCCATTGAGTGACCTGCATTTTTTACCGTTTTTACATTTACATTGTGTTTAGGTAATTCTTCCAAGTCATTACTTGGAAGGCTATTTTCTCCAAATATAAAATATTTCGGGATATCAAATTCATATAACATACTTCTCCATGATGTTTCTTTTTGTAATACTGCATCACGAGAAATTTGATAAACTGCTTTAGGTAACCAATTTTTCAATGTTGCAGCCCACATTGTATTCATTCCACTTTCACAATATTTTATTAGTGTCTTAATACTTTTTTCGTAATTATCTTCCTTATACTGTGCTATCGCCCAACTAATCTGACCTTTTGTAGAGGGATCTAAGTTTGGTTCTGTTAAAATCAATCTCTCAATTCTGTCTTTACACCTTGCACACAACTCAATAGCAATAGCACCACCTAAACTATGACCAAATAAGATAACTTTATTCAAACCTAAATCTTCCAAAAACTCCGCTAGATATTTTGCATGTTCTTTAACCTCATATGAAAAATCTAGAGGTTTGTCACTATATCCAGCTCCTAATAAATCTATAAGTACCCTCCTATGGCCTTTAAATTCCTCACTATTAAAAATTTCTACATAATCAAATGACCCAGCACATCCTAATCCATGAATAACTACTATAGGTGTTCCACTTCCCTCAAAATCATTATACCTTATTTTGTATCTTTCATTCCTTATTTTATATTCTCGCATTAAAACCTTACTCCATATAGTTACTTTACTTAATTATATCGTTATAAATTAGTATATTACTTTTTTTTTTTAATTTTTGTTATATAATTTTATAAGTGATTTTGAATAGTAACAAACTAAAAAGGAGATTTCATAATGATATTTACTGAAATTAGTAGTGAAGAACTTCAACAATTTCAAAAAGAAAATAACCATAGATATTATTTCTCGCAATCGGCAGAATATAATATTATGGCCAATAATAACAACTTAAAAACTGAAATTTTAGCCGTAAAAGAAAATAACAAAATACTAGCATACGGTATTTTCATTTATTTCCAATATAAAAAATACTTTTACAAAGTAACTGC
>QWCR01000299.1_pt1 | contig 25349 bp, 32 predicted proteins | sample 1972581 | NCBI WGS metagenome assembly QWCR01 (sample SAMN09866703, study PRJNA288562) | Human oral metagenome isolate pre4_saliva, whole genome shotgun sequencing... | isolation source: mouth | host: Homo sapiens | place: USA: California
CCACAATACCAATGCTATAGATACTTAAATGTGCAGGAAGAGTAGCCACACATATGGTTCCTATGACTGCAACAATAGCACAAATTTTAAGCGCAGTGTTTTGACTTAGATACTTAGGAATGAACAATATGCCCGCAATATAGCCAATACTCATTGCAATAGGGGTAATCCACGAGTAGTTTTCAGCCGCTGCAAGTCCTAGCGTTTTAGCATAGTCGATAACTGAACCCAATGCAATTGTTTCTACACCAACGTAGAAGAAAATAGCAATACTACCCAATACAAGGTGTGGGAACTGCAAAATAGAAGTCTTGCTGTTAGCATATTGTGCCACTTCTTGCGATTCTTCTTCGTTAGAATCGTCTTCACCTGTAGCCTTAATTTCTGGTAATGGAGAAACAAGAGCAATCAAACCAAGAAGCAAGAACAATCCGCTTAGGATATAAAAAGGAAGATCTAATTGTGTAACTTTGATGTCGAGAGTACTTCCAAGCACTGCTGCAATGAACAAAGGAGATATTGGCCATGCCAATTTATTAAGTATTCCGATGATGCTTATGCGCTTTGCTGCACTCTCAATAGGGCCTAATATGGTGATATAAGGGTTAATTGCTGCTTGCAAAAAGGTGTTAGCAATACCGCCTAAGAATGATGCTGCAAGGAAAAGAAGGTAGCTTTCTTGCTTTGCAGAAACCACAAAGATGAGGAAACTAACAGCGTAAATAGCATACGAAAAGGCCATTGTTTTCTTGTAACCAATGGCCTTTGTAAGTTGACCTGCAGGGTAAGCGAACAGCACAAAAGGTATAAACATAGCTGCAATGAGGGCATATGCACCTGCAGAAGACACTTTTAACGACTGGTTTAGGATAGGAATTAAGATTCCATTTACACTTGCTGCGAAGCCTCCTGAGAAGAACATTAATCCCAAAATGGAAAGGGGTAGGATGTAATTTTTATTTTCTTTCATAAAATAGTATGTATTAATTAATTTTGATTCTTTTCAAATTTGTATTGAATGATTTTGCTTTCTGTTTTTAATAGCCTTGCTTTTGATTTTAAAAGCGCAATTCTTATAAAACAACTTATTTATACTTGTTTTGTAAAAAGCATAAAGATCCGATGAAATAATATGTGTTATCCACCGAACCTTTAATTTTTGTGTGTTCTATTTGAAGATTTGAAGTTTTACTTAAAAGCCATAAATTTCTTTTAGTTTCTCGCCAAGTGCCTCGCTACGAAGGTCTCTTGCAACGATTTTTCCTTGTGGATCAACAAGTAAACTTGAAGGAATTGCATTGATGTTGTATGCCTTTCCAGCTTCACTATGCCATGCTTTAAGGTCTGAAAGGTTCACCCAATTCATCTTCATTTCAGCAATTGCGTCCTTCCAAGAGTCGGCTTTACTATCGAATGAAATAGCAACAATGTTGAAACCTTTATCTTTATATTTCTCGAAGTTAGCTCTTACGTTAGGCATTTCACCTCTACATGGGCCGCACCAGCTTGCCCAAAAGTCGATAAGAACATAGTTTCCTTTACCGCAATACTCGCTTAATTTGTGTGAAACACCATTTACATCGTTCAAAGTTAAATCGATAAATGGTTGTCCAATGATCTTTTGTTTAGCTTCTTCGGCTGCTAATTGTTGCTTTAATGCTGAAAGCATAGGGTGATTAGCATACACATGAGTTGGTTTAAGCAATTCATTCAACTCCGATTCAGTAACTGCATCGGTAACATAGTTAATGTATAATGCAGGAAGAATGTTGTCTTTATTCTCGTTAATTACCTTTTTATAATATAGAGAAGAAGCGTTATGAAGATCCATAAACTTCTTTCTCAACTCGTTTACACGTGTTGTTTTCTCTGTATCGCTAAGCGAATTGTCGCTAACTACCTTTTGATAATCTGCATAAATCTGCTTTCCTGGCTCGTTAATAGAGTCGAGTGCAGCGTTATATTTGCTGAGTTTCTCGTTAAGAGGAGAGCCTTTGAGCGTGTTTTTGTTAAGATTTATCTCCAAAGGTTTGCCGTCCATGACGAAAATAACAAAGTCTTCATCTTTTCCAATACCAAAGAATTGATCCTTGTTTTCAGGCTTATACTTCACAACGAAGTTACCTTTCACAACATCAACGCTATCAACTACACGCTGATTCTTTTGCATATCGAGTAGATAAACCTTCTTAACGTTTTCTGGGCAGGTACCTTTTATAAGAGCAACAGGTGCTTTTACTGCCTTTTTAACTTGCGCAAAGCTTGGGAAAATGCTTGCAGCAAGGACACTGCATAATATCAGTTTCTTCATAATTCTAATCTTTTTAAATGAATAATGCTATTTTAAAAATAGCTTTTTTAGATTCTTTTGAGGACAAGTTTTCATCTTTATCCGCTCTGAATAGTATGACAAAGTTATAAAAATATTTTTTTATTGCAATCAATTTACAATCTTTTATGTAACTTTGCACCGCTTTTTTAAAGTAAATGAGTGCTTGGTAAACCTCGTAAAAAACAAGAAAATGAAAGAAAATAGTAAAACTGTGAGTGTACTGTTTATGCTTTTCGGTATACTCTTTTGCGTTTGTTTGATAACGGCAAACGTGTTAGAAACAAAGCAAATATCAGTTGGTAGTATTAGTTTAACAGGTGGTTTGATTGTATTTCCAATCTCTTACATCATCAATGATTGTGTATGTGAGGTGTGGGGATATGCAAAAGCTCGCTTATTGATATGGCTTGGCTTTGCAATGAACTTCCTTTTTGTACTCTTTGGTGCAATTTGTGACATCATTCCGGGTGCTCCTTATTGGACAAATCAAGAAGGTTTTCATCAAATCTTTGGTTTAGCACCTCGTATTGCGGCAGCTTCTTTCTTGGCATTCTTATGCGGATCTTTTGTAAATGCGTATGTAATGAGCCGAATGAAGCTACAATCTCAAGGCAAAAACTTTTCTTTGCGAGCAATTGTTAGTACTATCTTAGGCGAAGGGGTCGATTCAATTATCTTCTTCCCACTTGCTCTTTATGGTGTAGTTCCAAACGAAGCTCTACCTGTTTTGATGCTTTGGCAAGTTATTTTAAAGACACTTTACGAAGTGCTTGTATTGCCTTTAACCATCTATATTGTGAAAAAAGTGAAGCAATATGAGCAAGAAGACGCTTATGATGAAGCGATAGATTATCGTGTTTGGAAGATTTTTAAATTATAATTGTTAGTAGTATCTCACCTTATTATATAGTAAGTATGTCTGAAGAAAGAGAAAAAGAGGGCTTAAAACATTTGGGAAATAACACCAAATACAGCATGGATTATGCCCCAGAAGTGTTAGAAACATTCGTAAATAAGCATCCTCAAAACGATTATTGGGTACAGTTTAACTGTCCAGAGTTCACCTCTTTGTGCCCAATTACAGGTCAACCCGACTTTGCCGAAATAAGAATTGCTTATATTCCAAATGAGAAAATGGTGGAAAGTAAAAGCTTAAAGCTTTATCTTTTCAGCTTTAGAAACCACGGAGACTTTCACGAAGACTGCATAAATATCATCATGAAAGATCTTATTTCGTTGATGAATCCAAAGTATATAGAGGTTATTGGCTACTTTACTCCACGTGGAGGAATAAGCATTTATCCTTTTGCTAACTATGGAATGCCTAACACTAAGTATGAAAAAATGGCAGAACAGCGGTTTGCGCAAAAAATAAACCCCTAACATTTAACTGCTAGGGGTTTTATATTTACCAAATTAAAGGTATTTCTCGAAACGCTCTAATCATCCGCTCAGCTGCTTCTGACAGCGTTATTTTATTCTGACGTGCATATTCTTCGATTTTCTCTTTTACATCCACAGGTAAACGAAATTGAACAGCTACTTTACCTAATAAAGGACGCCCAGAGCCTGGTCTTGCACCTCCGTGTTGTTTTTTTTCTTCTTTATTCTCCATTATCCTTACTTTTACATTACTGCGATAGCGTAATATGAATCTGTATCCGAATTGTAATAATCTGCAGCCATCTTTGGAAGAATTTCAGAATAAGTTCCATTTGCGCAATCAAGTGCAATAAACTGATCATCTGTTAAGCTTTCTATCTTTGCTTTAATCTCATTCATTTCCTCGAGGAACTTTGCAATTTCCTCCTGACTTGCTTCATCTTCTTTCATTTGCTCCAAAGTCTCATCGATGTCTACTTCTTGAAATTGAACTTCATCACCTTTTAAAAAGATAGTATAGCAATTAGTTTGCTCATATTGCTCTAAAACATTAATATCATCAGATATACCGCATCCGTCATATTCATAATTACCTGAGCCTTTTCTTTTAATTGTAAGCAATCGTAAATCATACTTATCAGCTATTTCTTGAGCTTGTGAGAAACTTCTAAAACCACAAATAGCATCATCTATATTATTTACTTTTACAAGTTCTAAGCCATTTTGTGTTGCAATATTTTTTAATTCTTGAGTTGTCATAATTGTATTTCGTTTTACGTGGTTAATATTAAAGGGGGTGGGTGTGAACTCCACCCCTTTTGTTTTTAGTCTTCTACCTTGAATAAAATTCCTATTTGTTTTGTTGTTCCATCGAATTCATAGTCAACGCTCTTCTTGTCATATATTGCGAAAGGTTCATCGCAGCCATCGCAAGTTACAGAGAACTTATCATCATCTACTTCTTCGATGTGCATTCCATTGCAGAACTCTCCGTTAAGTGCTTTTGTGTAAAGGTCAAATGGTGCAACTTCATGACCAATATACTTCATATCTCTACCTGGTTTAGTCTCAAACTCTGCAATTTCAATAAAGCTCTCATCATCTTTAAACTTACTTGCAAGCTCTTCTATCTCTGCAAAGTTTTTGAAACCTAGAAGAGCAGCTGTACCATTATTGAACTCTTCGATTCTGTAAAGTGGATAGTTTTCGAAAACGAAATCTGAAAAATTTTTAATTGTTGTCATAATAGAATTTGTTAATTTGTTTGACTTGTTGTTTAATTTTTACATTGCAAAGATATGACTTTATTTTGAAATCTGCAAGCACTTTTCAAAATAACTTTATGAAAAGCCCTTATTTTAACTATAATTTAACAAATGAGCATAAAAAAGCGATGAAACCCTCTCGAGTTCCATCGCAAATAAACAAATTCTATGTTGGAATATTATCCAGACAGTGCAAAGATAGTTACTTTTTTACTTATATACAACTTTGCGCTGCACTTAATTATTTACGCTATATATATAATAAGGTATATAACTGCATTCAAATAACGTTTAAACGCTATTCAAATGCAGTATAAATCAATGCTTTTTATACACCATTATATCTGTGTACTTCGAATTATAGTTCATCGTGGTATTTACTTTCACCTGTGTAGCGTGTTCAAAAGGATTGCAATTCTCCTTATTTTCGCCCATCCATTCGCAAAGCTCTAATATTTGAGATTTATTTGATGTAAAGTAAATATAGTCACGATTTACAAGTATTGAAAGCACATCGAGATACTCCTTTAAACCCCACGTCATCGTGTAAGTTCCTACCTCTGTAGAGAGGTATGGAGGATCGACGAGAAATAGCACATCAGGTGTATCTTTATAGTCTTGAAATAACTCCTTATAATCTTTTGACACAACTTCCACACCCTCAAGATAACCATCTGCGTTGAATTCATTTTGCCTTACGACGTTATAGAATGTTTGCTTTGTTAGTTCTTCGAAGCTCGTTACATATTTCATAGAGAACAAAAGCGAAGAAGACAGCGTTATATAATCTACAAAGCCATATTTCTCTTCATGTGCTTTCACAACTTCTAATATAGCATCTTTAATGTCTTTCGCAATCATTTTATCTCTTGGAAGTTCTTTTGCAAACTCCCTAATTTTAGCAAGTAACTCATTAGTTTGCGGTATTGCTTTTAGGCGTCTGCTGTAATTATCAAAATCGTTATACACGACTTTTGCAAGTGGTTTTTCTTGCTTTGCAGTATGCGACAATAAGCCAGAACCACCAAATAAATCTACAATAGTTATATCATCTTTATAGTGTGACAATATAGCCTTTACATCTTTTATAAACTTACGTTTTTGCCCCATAAACGGTAGGGGTGCTTGGAAATAATTTTTCTTTAATTGCATAATGTTTTTTGTTTTTCGATTATTATTTGTAATTTTGCATCTCTCACTTACATTTATTATTCATAATAAAAACGCACAACCAAGGAAGAGAAGCTTGTCCCCCAACCACTTGGCTGTGCGCTTTATTTGTAAATGTAGGTGAGATGATATTTACAAGGTTGGGGGATTTTTTTGCCTCCCCCAACTAGAGAATTTACATTTTACTTCATGTTTTTTTAGTTTAATTGTTCCACGAACCTTGTTACACCTTTCATTGTTGCAGTATTTTCAGGTGCAACAAAAAATGTGTTATCTTTAATAATTGGATCGCTCAAAGTGCCACTTAATACAAAGCTTTTCTTTGTAGAAAAATCATTATTGCCTTGCAATACTAAACGAGTTGTATCGCCTTGCAAATTAACCCCATTCTCGCAATTTCTAAACACATTATCTTTGATTGCAATATTATTCATCAATCCCTTTGTATCAATGTTTATTGCTGTTATCGAATTATGAATTGAATTGCCAACGAACGAAATATTATCACTTGTTCAGCGACTGAAATACCCACTTTGTTATTCACGAGCAAGTTACTTGCGAAAAGGCAATCATCTGCCCAAATATGAATTGCAAGACCTTCGTTGCAATCGTAAATTGTATTACCGCTGATGTTTACATAGCGACCAGTTTCTACCGTAATACCTCTATTGCATTTTCTTACCACGTTGCCTGTAATAACTTGCCCTTTTCCGCTTTTCATTTTGCCATCTCTGTTGAGTGTAAAGCGTTTTTGATCTTCGACGAAAATTCCACGCATTCCACCTCCTACACAAATATTATTGGCAATTACGATGTCTTCTGCATCCCAGTCATCATAACCTGTACCAATGCCTATGCAGGCGTGTCCAAAAACATGTCCTCCTCGCCCTGCGTTAATAATGATATTATCCGTAATTGTGACACGATTCAAGAAATCTATACCCAAAGCTGTGGGACGACTTCCAACAGATTTAATTCTCGTGAAGTGAGCATCTTTGATATACCGCATAAAGAAATGCTTACCTGTATTCGTAGTATTTGGGCTTTGAACCTCCAAATCAGAAACTGCGATATTATAAACAAAATCGCCCTCAAATAAAGAGTAATTATTCTTTACTCCGTCTTGCATATCTAAGATTGTATTTCCTACGCCTTGTCCTCGCAACTGCACATTGCTCATGAACTTAACGGTGCTTTTAAAGATAAAAGTTCCTTTTGGCAATTCGATAATACCACCGCCAGCTTGATTAACTCTCTCGATTAGAGTAGTTAAAGCGGGTGCATTATCCGTGCTATCTGTGGAAATTCCATAATTTCCTGCCAAATATACATATCCACCATTAGCAGCAGCACTCTCAACGGCTTGAATCTTATCAAATAATTTCTGCGCTGTGTATTCTTCGTACTTAATTCCGTACAAATAATCGCCCTGAACTCTACCTTTTGCCGTTACTTTTGCGTATCTTGCACCCAACGGGAATTCAACAACAACGTGCTTTAACTCGCCATTGCCTTTGCTAATTTGATGAAATGCACAAAACTTCTTGTTTTTATCGTAAAAATTAATTCCGCAATTGCTTTGCGCTACCAGATTGTAGTCAAATGCGTCGAAGTCGTCATGGCTTAAAAAGTCTTGCGTGCCTACCCAATTCGTACTATTGACTTCTTTACCTGCTTCTGCTCCTCCTCGCACTATCAAATTAGTAAGATTAGTTATCTTTTTAACCTTACGTTTTTCTATCGATTCATTTGCTAAAGCAGTTGCTTTTTCCCCTCTCCAAGAAAACTCGAAATTTGCGAGAGGCTTATCGTATCTATTTCGGTAGCGAACATACGCATATGCGACTTCTAAAGGTCTTTCAAGCTCTCTTTCTTCGAGTGGCTTTAGCTCATACTTTTCAGTTGTGAAAAAGTCGGGTTTTGCGCCTGCTATTGCTCCGTTATAACTCTTTAGCAAGTGGAAAGAAATAGTTTCAGTTTCCGAAAGGTTTTTGATTTTAAAAGCCTTTGTATCTTCCACGTTAATTGCGATTGAACGACCATTATTATTAGTTTCAAAGAGGTTATTTTTATTTACAAATTCCTCATTAAACCAAAGCGTTGTTTTTGATAGTTTCCGATGAATATTTTTCATCAATAGACTTCACGCTTTCATCAAGTAAATTCAAGTGACTATTCGTTGTATCAGAATAGTTTTCAAGACTTGTTGTGCGTTCAACAGATATACTTTTTATGGTCAAAACACTTCCATTCTCCTTCATGTGAAACATTAACCAAGGTTTTCTCTGGTCGAACTTTAAAACTTCGTTAAATTCGACATCTCCACCTATAGCGAATGATTTATACTCATGCCGATCAGTATAGGCATTTGTAGATAATGTATTGAACATCAGATGAACTGAGTCTGTAGATCTACCTATTGATGAGAAAGATATTCTTAAGCGATAAGACTCACCATCCTTAAAGATATTCGCAAGCGAAAAGCCATACATTTTATTAGCTGCACCGTTAAATTCGTAACTTGTATTACCTTTCCAAAGCACCCCTTCAAAAGAAGATAGTTTTTCATTTTCAATCGCAACAGCTTCCATCCCATTTTGCGAACTAACTTTTACAAGTTCTTTACCATCCCAACGATATAGTGAATTATCTGCTTTATTCACATAAACTTTATTACTATATGGGTTACCAGCTGCAAACGACTGATAAGTTCTGTCCGTTATTCCTTTTTCAGGATTGGACAACCACCCACTGTAATATTGCTTATCTGCAAAAGCAAAAAAGCGTTTATTTTCCACATCAAAAAGGACTTTAAAATCACCTGTAGCAGACTCCTGCAGAGGTTGTGTAACAACACCACTTGTAAAACCATCGAACTCAAGAATATTAAACAACTCTTCTGATGGCTTTTTATTCTCCAAGGTCGAAAGACGTTCTACAAGTTTTGCAACTTCACTATCTATCTTCTCTTTCACCAAAGTTATAGCAGTAGTTCTTGCACTGGTTTCTTGTGCCAAATTCTCTTCCAAAGTTTGTCCTTTTGCCCCTGAATAAGCCTGCCATGGTGAAGACCCTACGATCACATTTGCGATATTACTTACAAACGACCAGCCATCTTTATCATACATGTAAATGTCGCCATTGTGAACGTCTGATTTATTTTCCGCATTATAAATACTCACAAGTTGTCCTTGTCGAAGGGGCTTTCCATCGATATTTGGAGATTTATCACCCTCCATCGCAGCAATGCTGTTATAAACTTTTGTAATGCCTAAAGATGATGTATTACGTTCCATCAATGAAATAAATTCTAGCGTATCTGCAATCAAACCTCCTACTTCTTCTGGTGTTATAGATGCAGCTATATAGCGTTTTCTCAGCGCATTTGCACGCTCTTGTAAATTATAAATATTTGTCATAGTGTTATATCTAAAATAATTGGACAATCTCGAGGTGCTGCTGTACTTGAAACAGGTTCAAAAATCAAAGTATCTAACCCTGGAACCCATTTAAGCGTTCCAATAGCCTTATTCAAGAAGGTTGATTTTACTTCAACACCCTTTAAAAATGCTTTCCCCAACCATGGGAAAACCCTACAAACTAAATATAATGGTTTGGGTTCTGATTCATAAGGCTCACGCCATGATGTCTCATCACTCGTCAAATAAAGCTGAAAGCGAGTGCGATTATTCACGGTTCTTGCACGAGCCTTACCTGAATAACCATTATACATACGAACACTTCCAATGTCTTTCCATTCTCCTTGCTCCACATTCTTCTCCAATAAATCTGCAAATACAGCAATAGTTGTAATATCGTAAGCTGTCGCAACACCATCCTTTGAAGAAGAAAAATACACTTCTTTTTCAATTCTGCAAGGGTGTTCTTGTCCGTCTGCGAAAAGACGATTATCCGATGTAACTTCACGAATGCAAGCATAGATAGGCATGCCTTCTATAACATCTGCAATTCGTGTTTCATTCCATGATAGAATATTGCCATCTGCATACATTGCACCAGGCGAAACTATAACGCCACCTTCAGGTGCTCGTTTTACTTTTGGCAGATTCATTGCAAATGCTTCGACTTTATCGCCTACAAGAGACTTAATCAAAAGGAGCACAACATCCTTTGAAAAGCTTTGGAGCAATTTTAAATCATCCAAGTGAATTGGCATTCCGCCATCGTGAAAATTAATCTCTTTCATACTTCGTATAAGTTAATGCTGTATCTTTTTCCAGCTGGTTTATAAACATTTAATGCATTGACTATTTTTGTCAAAAATTCTCCTTTGTATTTGTCTTTTTCAATCTCTAACGATGTACATAAAAATGTAGGGATATGCACTATAAAGTTAGGTTTATCAGGAACTTCTCCTAACTCGTAAAGAATGAACTTGTTATTAATAAATGGTGCTATCTGGTTTTCATCCGCAAAATACACATACACCTTATTACTATTATCTATCTCTTCAATTCGTATCTCTCTATTCTTTAAGAAGAACAAACCATTAAGATAGCTTTCTATCGAGGTTCGCTGAGCTGTTGTGTCAAGCCTCCTTTCGACATCGGTTTTCTTTTTCAAGAACTCCTCGTGTATATATATAATAGGTATGATCATTGCTTTTAAAATAGCAAGAAGAACCTTTGAGCGCAAGATGGGTGGAACAAGTTGTTCAATCCACCTGTTAAAGTCTACATTATACCACATATTCAATTGTCTTATCAAGTCCTACAACAACGAAACTACCACCTACTGCAGTGTAGTTATTTCCTGCAATTTCTTTAAATTCATCACCTGCCTTGTATTTGCAAACACCAAGAGCAACATCTACAACACCATCTACACGTTGTATTGCATCAACAAGTTTTGTTTTGTTGAACGTTCCTCCATAGACAATGTCTGCAAGATAGTTCTCTATTGCTTTTTCTACTACCTTTTCAGACGAGGCTATATCGACGCCCTGTCGGTTTATTTTCAATGGGTCAACAACCACCTTCACCGCAATAGTTAGTTCATCTGCTTTTCTTGTTCTTACATTTATCACCACTCCTGCTATTTTAATAGCATTTATATAGTGTTTAAACGCTGTTAAAACGTCATCTTGAAGCGGTGTCGGCTTTCCGCTTTGCTCTGCAGACACTAGCATTTCAATCGATGCACCTCTATCTCTTACAGCTACATATTTTACACGTTGCTTTGAAGTGTCGACTTTCGCATATTCATATCCGAATGTGCGAGGATTTAGGACCAACGTATCGCCATACTGAAAAGCTTTAGCTTTATCAAAATACCATGGAATACTCGCTACTACTGCTCTTGATATTTTCTGCTCGACGTCTTGCGTGAATTTCTCGAAAATACTTTCTAGTACATAGTGGCACGCAGCAACTATGTAAAAAAGCAAGTTTTCTAAACTCACTGCAGAAAAGCAATCTGCAAAACGAGTTTTTCCTTCTGGAAGATCGTAAGCATCACGAATTGCTTCATCTTGCATAAATGCATCTGTCATTGTTCGCTTTATTTCAGATATTGATCGTGCCATTATTTAAATGATGAGTTAAAGATTTTATTAAATACTCCCTGTCGAGCTTTTGAATGTGAATCGTAAGCAGTTGCAGGTGATATTGAATGCACCTTGCAATACTTTTGCAATACCTTATTATATATGTGCTGGTGAAGTTGTAGCTTTGTGCCAGGCGTTGGTATTTCGCTTACGCTTTTACCATTGTCTAATGAAAGCTTTACAACTGCTTCCAAACATCCATATTCTTGTATTGCGACATCTGCTAGGGTTTGACTATTTTTCGCAAGAACTTCCATAAGTTTCTTGATTTGTATATTACATAAGCTATTACTAATAGAGCTATTATTATTGCTATTATTCTAGCTAAATTCGCAAGCGTGAAGTCATGTGTAACTGTTTCTTTTTTCTTTATTCCTATAATATTCTTCTGCTTTTGCGTTCGCTCCTGTCGTACATTTTGCTCTGTATTTTTAATGTCCGTCTTGCGCTGCCTATCGTGAAATAAAAACCTCTCTTTCGACAGTAGTTTTCCTGCATCGTTATAGACTAACACCACTGAATCCCGAACGACTACCGAATCGAAATAGGATGTAAGGTTTTTTACCACGAATGAATCACGCAGCACTACTGAATCTCGCACAACGGTTGTATGCGTTTCTGCTGCTACTAGCTTTTTTGAACTGCAACATCCTGTAGTGAGGAATAAAAGCAGTAAGTAGATTAGATGTCTCATGTTTATAAGTTTTTATATTCGACTTTAGCATCGAAACAAGGACACGCCTTAATGCGCTCCCATGGGTCTACAATGCCGTTTTTATTGGTGTCTGGTGAAAAGTCTCTGTGTCCCTGAATAATAGCATTTGGGTACTTCTTTTTTAATGCTTTTAAAAGCAATAAAAGCGACTTTTTTTGCTCTTCAGTTCGATTGTCTACAGGCTTTCCTTTTGCGTCAATTCCACCGATATAAGCAATATTTATAAGATTTGAATTAAATCCTTTTACACCATTGCTCACTTCATCTTCTGAAAGCGTGTTAAAGACCTTTCCGTTCACGTCCACGATATGGTGGTAACCAGGTTTCGACCAGCCTTTTCTTTTAAACTCAAGTAAGAGTTCTTTAATGGTTGCGTGCTGACTGCTCGCAGTGCAGTGTACAGCTATGTATTTAATATTTCTCATTTTCTTGTTCTTCTTTTTTTATCTCTTTCTCCACAAACGTTTTGATGTCGCCATACTTTGAGTTGATGTAAGCCTTTATACCGAATACTGAACCAGCGTAAACGAGGCATTGTCCTACATACCACAAAACAGAATCTTTCAAGTCGTAATTGTTGAAGAAAAAGCATAAAAACACAAGGCAAACACCACTTGCAAGCATGCCTAATGCGCTGCCATACTGAATCCATTCTTTCGTATTTTTTTGCATAATTTCCTCCTTTCTTTCTTTTTAGTAACTTGCGTTAATTTCTATTCCTCCTGTAGTAATTCTCACCTTATCTACATTCTGATTATCAAGTTCTAACTGCTCTCTGATTCGACTTCTCCAATAAAGGATGTCGTTGTCCAAAAGCATATCTTCAATACCCACGCCTACCTCTGGACGTTCTTTGAGCTCTCCTTGATGAAGCACCAATATTAACGCTTGATTTTGTCTAAGCGTGTCGCCCAAACGTAAGCCTGAAAGTATTTTGCCTTCAGCGTCAAACTTTGGCTGTACATCTATCTCGAAGTTATTTAATTTTATAGCTCTCATCAATGTTTTATTTTTTCATCTTCATAGTCTTTTCTTTGCAGTTGACTTGCTGTTGTTGTAGGTGGTGTTGTCTGTCCATTTGGCGCAGTGTGCGTGTGCGAATTAAAAACTTGAACCAACTCATTAAGCTTTGCTGTTAAGGCTTCAATATTGATTAATCCGCCAAGTTTACCACCATTTATAGTGATACTTTCTGCTACATCTACAGCTACTACTACAAGATTTGTCATATCCCCTGAAAGACTTGCAAGGATAACAGCTGAACCAACTGCAGGAGTGATTAGAATTTGCGTTTCTTCCTGCTTTTCTGAAGCACGAAGGCGAACATCTGAAACAGTTAAACTACCTATCTCAACAGTGCATGTTATACCGCTAACTTCTTTCACAATTCCTTGCAGAATTGTAACACGACCACCTCCTGATGATGCTTGTTTAATTAGTGTTGCGAGTTCTCTATACTGATCCATATTAGCTTAATCTATATCCAAGTTCAACTTTGCGTTTTCCTCCGCCCTCTGAAAATTCAGTGGTCACCGAACGCACGAAATAAGTGCCGTCTTTGTAGGTGTAATCGCCATCGTGAATACTTGCTGTATCACCTGGATTACATTCAGGGATTAACCATGTTGTAATACTGCCGTCATACCCATCGAAGGTGCGTCTTTTTACTTCTGCTTCTCCTCTTGCTTTCATACTTGCGGTGTCTGATGCGTGGCACTTCACTTCCACTTTTTCTCCACCTGTAGATCCTACTTCTATTTCTTTCACTTTGCCGTCAGGCATTATCGCCTTTACAACAACTTTCACCTTCTTATCTTCTGCTCGTTTAAAAGATAGTTCTGCTTCTTCGATATTCACGGCAAAATCGTAAAACCGCTCTTTGCCTATAACTTCACCTGGTGGATGAATGTGCAAAACACCATCTTTTAAATAGATGTCTGCTCCACATTCTTCTTGCACTTTTTTAAGAACATCATAACCTGTAGCATCTCGAATTACGAATTTGTCATAAACCCATGTATAACTGCAATCTATTTTGTAGTTTTTGCCTATGCCTTTTACAACCTTTGAAAGCAAGTCACTAAGTGAAATCTTCTTGAGTTCTTCGTTTGGTAGGTCCTTTCTAAACTGAAATAAATCATCTTCGCAGAATAGTTTAATGCTACCTCCATCTGTTGAAATTCTCTGCAAATAGCCTTTAAACTCTTCTTTGATTCCAACTTCTTTATATCCTATACTTACGCTCACTTCATCTCCTCGTTTGATTTGCTCTTCTACCTCTAAAGCCTTATTTAGTCTAGCAGCAGGAAGAACAATCTCACAAGTATCTGCAAGCAACTCTACACTCTTGTGGATGGTGATGCTTTCAACCATTCCAAGATAGAATTCTCCTATTTTTACTTCGAAGTCTAGTGTATACATAGTTACAGGTTATTTGTTTCGTAATCCGTTATATTCTTCACGTCCTAAAAGCAGTTTGTAGTCATTATCTGAAACGGCTTTGATACTATAGTTTTGATTCTCCGTGCCACTGGTAAATGGCAACTCCCATTCTTCAATTACGAGGTGGTTTATTCCAAAAATCTCTAGTAGTGGTGAAAGGCATGATACAGATGCTGCTTCACAATGCTTGCGCAATTTTGATACATCTTGTTCTGGGTATTTTCCATCAGTTGAAATCAAAACACCTTCGATTGTTATCTCGTAATCATCTTGCGCCCATCGTTCTTTGATACTGCCACGAACACTACCTTTGTTCACATTGCGCTTTTTAATGATGTTTTTACCTGTGATGCTGATCATAGGCTCGAATGGTAGCAACCATGACTTTGCGCCAGGTTCTTCTATTCGAAGTTCAAGAGGCATTGCCATTGGAATACCAAGTGCGTTGGTGCGCACCATGTCCTCCAATTCTTCATCACTTAAAGCTTTAATGCTATCGTAGTCTTCGCTATCGACGTTAGCAATTCCAATCTCACGAAAAAGCCAGTAAGGGGGTACTTTGCCTCCAATGATGCGCAGTGCAAGATTTTCAAGTACAAAGCGATGAGCTTTGTTATTCACCTTTAATGGTAAACCTTTATCTAAAACTTCTCTATACTCCATACTAACCTCTATCTGTTGATGTTGCTATTGCTAGTGAACGATTAATGCATTGTACAACTACTCTTTCAAGTTCTGCTGTGTCCGCCTTATCCGACATGTGAACATGGATAGTGTCAAAGAATTTAGAAATGTTCATGGTGATAGCCGTTGAACGCTTTCCTCCTGTTGCTATTTCTTCTGCTGATTTGCCATGTTTGCCCTTCTTGCCTTTTTTGCCTTTACCTTTCTTGCCTTCACCGAAAACTACTTCGTTACTTGTTGTTTTGGCTGAACCTTTAGTTCCAGGCTCTGCTATCTCCGACTTGCTTTCCTGTTTAGCTTTGTCCTTTACTCGCTCATTCTTTAGGTTCTTGTTGAAATTTGCACCGATGTTAGTTGCGGTGTCATAAGTGGAAATATAGGCTTTCTTAAAAGCATTATAGCCACTTATTTGCTTAATACCATCAGTGAATGAATCCGCTGCGCCTTTGAAATCACCTTTAAATAACTTATAAAGTGATGTCGCAACACTGCCTAAGCCTTTTACTAAGTCAGTTATTCTATCAATCAAGAAGTCTTTTAGGATATTTCCAAACTGCTTAATCGTGTCCCACATTGTGATCAAGAAGGCTCTAAACCCTGCAAATTTGACCCATGCATAGCCAATAGCTGCTACAAGTGCTACTACTGCAGTAATCACAAATCCTATAGGGTTCGCTGTCATGGCTGCATTCAACGCCCATTGAACTGTAGTCCAAATAACTGTTGCAGCTTGACAGAGTTTCGAAATAACCAAATAAGCTGCTAACGCTGCATTGTAGATTTTCCACATGGTGAAGATAGCGACTACAACGCCACCCAGGATTGCTAATTCCGTTTTGAACTTCATAACAAACTTGATGCAGGCACCAATAGCCGTGAAGACCATCTGCAATCCATTTGCGATAGTTGGAATGATAGATGTTATTTGATCAACGACTTCACCAATTGGAGTGTTTATACCTTTTGCAAGTTCCTCTGCACTGGTTACAACTGTATCTTGAAGAGTTGAAAGTTTACCTTCGAGTGTTTGACTTTTGGCTTCCATCATGCCGTGGAATTTACCACCTTCGCCTGTAGCATGCGCAATTGCCTGTGCCACATTCTCTGCAGTGATTTGCCCTTTAGACATCATGTCTTTCAGTTCTGAAACAGACTTGCCAGTCATAGTTGAAAGTTCCTGAATGGGATTAAATCCAGCATTAATGAACTGCAATAAATCTTGACCCATCAAGTAACCAGTAGAAGATACTTGACCCATTACAAGTGAAAGAGAAGCAAACTTATCTTTGTTACCACCTGAAATATCGCCTAACTGCTTCATCAGTGGCAAAACCTTTTCAGTTGAAACACCAAAGTTAAGCATCTGCTGCGCCCCCTCGACGAGTTCCATTTTGCCGAATGGAGAGTGGTTTGCAAAGTCGCCTATTTCTTTAAGCATTGCACCTGCTTTCTTCTCGTCGCCTACAAGAGTTTTAAACGCTACAGCGGTGCTCTCGGCTTGTGCTCCAAGTCGTGAAACTGCACCGATACCAGCACCGATGAGCGTTGTAGGATTCATTAAGAAAGCCATACCTGGAATGCTCATTAAACCAGACTTGAAAGAACTAAAATTAAATGTATCTTTGAGGGCATTTTTAGCCTCTAAAGACTTTAATTTTATGCTATCAAGCTGATCCTTGCAAAGGCGAGCAGTCGCCAAGGTATTACCTGGCGTTGCGGTTATCTTTATTAAAAATTTTAAAGCATTATCCATCCTTTTCTAGCTTTCTTATTTCACTCAGATTTTTTATAGTTTGCGCCCAAACTTCGTCGGGCATTTCGTTAGGGTCAATCGAAAGGTAATAGCGGAGTACGGTGTCCCAAAAGAGAATATCTACACCATCCGAAGTATCAACTTCAGCATCTTCTAGAGCTTTTTTATTTCAGCTTCTTTCACCTCCAAGATATCTTGCATCTTTTGGATTGCTGCTAAGAACAAAGAGTCATCTTCTTTGATTTCCTCATCGCCATCAACCCATAAGGCATTCAACATTACTTCGCTCATCTTAATAGGATCTTTCACTGCTGAAGCATAAGACAAATCCTTGCGAGTTGGGCGATGCAAAATGCAACTCTTATCTTCTACTATGATTTCGAAAAGCTCACCATGTTTAGCTTTCCACTCTTTAATTTGCTCTTTTGTAAACTTCATCTTTTACGCTTGTTTTTTGTTTAAAAAAATGAATGGAATTGCCTTTTCAAGGTTTTTATCACCTTGCTTCCACTCTGTATTATCTTCTGTGAACTCAACACCGATAAGAATGTCTGTTGTCATCGCATCACCTTGCGATGGGTCGCCATAAGCAACGACGATGTCTATCGACGTGTTCAAAATATCACCTTTAGCAGCTTCACGAAGTGCCAAATATTCACTTTGCACAAGGCTAATTTCACCGCTGTAATCGTAGTTTCCACGCTGTACAGAGTGAGGTTTATTGCCCTTTGCATGGAGCAACTCCTTTTCACGCTTAGTGTTGTATTTAATACCTCTTAAGCCAGTAATATTGCGTCCACCCATTACAACTGTAATGTCCGCCCATTCGTATTCTCTTGAATTAAACATATCTCTAAGTTTTATAGCAAGGTAGAAATTGATCTACCTTGCATTATTTTACTTTTTACCTTTTGATTTGCCACTCTCTTCAACCAAGAAGCCTAGGTTCACGTCTATAAAGCGTGAATAGCCAAATGGTCTAACTTTGATAGTTACGTTGATTTTGCTAGTTGCAAGAACATTCTGCGAAGCATCAATGAAAGCCTTGCAACCTTCTCCAGCTTCTGTTGCAGAGAGTTCACCTGCTGCAGTCATTGCACGATTGATGGCGTTTTCAATCTCTTGTTGCCAAGCCATCACAACGCCTTGATGCAAAGTACCATCTTCATTCACTGTGAGCTCATCTAGCATAAAGTTAAGAAGTGCATTGTATGCAATTCGATAAGCCTTATCAATGGTTCTTCGAGCTGTCAAGTGTGAATAGTCATCTGTTTGTTCACAAGCCATCTGATCATCCACAAAATAGTAACCACTCTTGCCTACATACTTGCGAGGAGTGATATAACCAGCGTCGTACAAATCCGAAACAAGACCGAATGATTCTTCCACGGTGTTTTCACCTAAGAACATCTCAAGAGGAAACAAAGAACCATCTTTTACACGTCCAACGTTACGTTGAACAGGGATAATTGCTAACTTTCCTGCAAGAGTTCCAATGGCAGCACCTTCAGAAGATTTAATGGTATCACCAATAAGAACTGCTACACGATTGTATTTCTCTTTACGCAAAGATTTAGGTGCTGCACCTTTAAATCCACGACCCTCAAGAACAACAAAAAGAGGTGCAAAAAGGCTCTCTGTTGCCCACTCTGCAAGTTGTTGCGCCTTTGGTAAAGCTGTAAAAACATCTTCATCAAGACCTTGCGTTGTAGCTGTTGCTTCTCGTCCATCACCAGCTACAAAGATGCCACGAAGAGCACCATTTTCAGAGGTGACAAGTTCTTTAATCACACCGCTTTCTTTATCGCAAAGCTCGGTGAATGTTTTGGTTTTGTCCACGCCAAAAACAATAAGCTTTGTGCCTTCTGGAACTTCATTATAGAAGTCTGAAACGTGCTTAAATAAACGTGGATTATTTTCCGATGTAACACCTAACTTTTTCAAGTCACCTAGCGAATGAATGCTATATGAAGTGTCAAGTTTGAAAGTTTCTGCAACTGCTACAGCTGCGCAAACGAGGGCAAATAAGCCGTCGGGCGAATCCCCGACGATGCCTAGTTGACCATTAAGAAGTTGAATTTTTATTCTAGGTAACATACTCAAACCTCCTTTTATTTAGATGCTTCAGCAAGCAAGTAAATACCCTTCTTGTCGTAACGACGAACTGAACCACCAGTGCGAAGCAAGAATGAATAGATGTCACCGTAATAAAGTGGGTTATTTTCAGAGTCAAACATTTTGACTTCACCCATTGCACGTGAAACTGAAAGCTTGTGCCATGCAAGTGCTGCTGCTAATTCGCTTGCTTCGCCAGCTTCGTCCCAAGGAAGCAAAGTCTTATCATTCTTCACACGAAGAACCTTTGAACGCTTCATAATGTTGAAGCCGTAAAGGTTACCAAGAATACCTCGTTGAACGTCTGCAGAGTTTGCAAAAGCCCACTTATCTGTATCTGCTAAATCTGCTAGCAAATCAGCGTACATGTGTGCATCTAGGAGCAAGTAGCGATCACCTTCTGGAATGTTATCTGCATCAAATTTTGTCATCAAGTTGACAACGTCTTCTTTACAGATGCGCTTGCGCTTACCGATTGAAGTTGCAGAAGTGTGTGCATCTCTTTCTTTTGTGCCTGTTGTAAGAATTACCTGTTCTTTTGGAACTAGTGTACCCCAACGCTCAAGCAGGTTAACATGTGCTACTTCTTGAAGTTGCGACTTGTCATTTTGCAAGATGCTGTTGCGCTTATCGTAAGATAACTCAACTGTATCTATATGTGGAATATAGATAGGGTCTGTTGTTAGTTCGTCGATTACGTATTCTAAGTCGTTATCTGTGCGTTGATTCACAGTTGCAGGCTTAGTTTGGCGATTCTTTTTTACACCAGAAGGAGCACCTGCGTTAGGAATGTGCACCTTGTGATTTGAAACGTAAACTGAATCGTCTACTGATTTTTCGGCAAATGAGTTCGAAGGATAGAAGTTTTCAACCAGCGCCTGTTGCCAAATTTCTCTGTTTAATGCCATTGTAATTTTGTTTTAATTTAAACCAATAAATAAGTAAATAATAAGTAAATGTAGGTGAGATGATATTACAGAGGATTTTACTCCTTATAATCAATTCCAAACTTCTCTTTGTACTTCGCTTTGAAAGTTTCAAAAGAAGCTGCACGAAGGGTTGCAAGTTCGCCTGCCTGGTCGAGTTCATCCCAAGTCTTATTAGCGATATTTTCTGCACCTTTGTTCTCAGGAGAAAATACAGAAGAAGCCTTTACAAAAGGATTTGCTTTCATTGAGTTAATCAATGCTTCTGTGTTCTTTCTATCACTGTTCATGAGGTTTGTAAAGCTTTCTTTTTGCTCGTTGGTAATTTTACCTTCAGCAATAGCTTTATCAATGAAAGATGTAATTTCTTTCTGTTCCAATGCAGCTAGCTTCTCTTTGTAAGTATCAACTGCTTTCTCTAGTGCTTCAACTTTAGTTGCTGCATTCTCTAGCTCATTGATATGAGCTAAAACTGCGTTGTCGTCTGCCAAATTTGCAAAAGACGCAACGCCCTTTAAGTGGTCTTTTAACGTCATTTCATTATCATTTAAAGGCTGTTCGAGCCTGTTATTAAAATAGTTGTATATTTCCTCGGTGGTCGATGCCTTCACATCTTCACCTTTCATATCATAGATGCCATCTATTAGCTTCATTTCTAAAGCCTCTTGTGAGCTGATCCAATGGTCTTTTTCATCGAAATATTTAGCGACAATTTCCTCTTTGTTTTGTCCCAAACGACCTGCAATCATTGACGCAAGGTCATTCTGTAAACTTTCAACTAGGGTTGCAGTTTCTCGAAGCTCCGAAGCCTTACCATACGCTCCAGCACTTACAGCGTGAAGCATGAGTTTTGCGTATGGCGACATGTACAGAGGCTTTCCACACAAAGCGATAATACCTGCAATACTTGCAGCAACGCCATCTATATACATTGTTATATTAGCTTTGCTGTTTCTAAGTGCATTGAAGATTGCCATGCCTGAAAAGACATCGCCACCACGGCTATTTATGCGCACGTCAATCTTGTTGTACATCTTCTCAAAAGCGAGTAGTTCTGATACAACTCTCTCAGAGTCAACTTGCTGATTTGCACCGACATCTCCATATAAAAGAATTGCGATTTCTCCATCACCTGGGATGGTATTAAAAATGCTACTATTTGCCATTTTCGTTTGTAATTTTTTTGCAAATATAAAGAGCACTTTTCGATAAAAAAAACGGCTTTTACATGGTTGCGTCACATTTGTATATCATTGCAAATCAAATAGATACAATAAATAAAGCGTTTTTATTTCAGTAAAAAATATATGAACTTTGCACTACACATTATTAAAAGAATTACAATGGCAAAAGAAAGCACAATAAACAAAAAAAGCATTGCGCAATCGCTATATCTTGATGGCAATTACACCCAGGAAGAAATTGCAGAGAAAGTTGGAACGACAAGACAAACGATTGCAAGATGGGCAGAGAAGGAAAAATGGCAGGAGATTAAGGCTTCAAAGACAATTACACCAGAGCAAATTATTTCACAATGGAGTTACCAAATTGTCGAAATCAATAATAACATTAGCTCACGTCCACCTGGTGAACGATTCGCAACAACGCAAGAAGCGGATGCACTTGCGAAGATTGCAGGTGCTATTAAGAAACTAGAATCAGACATTGGAGTTCCAGATTGCGTGTCTGTAGCAATGCGCTTTCTTTCATGGTTAAGACCAATTGACATTGACAAAGCAAAAGAGTTCAACAACTTGTTTGACGCTTTCATTAAAGACCAGGCAAATAACAAAAAATAAATATGGTAAAATGGACTGACAAGCAAGCCCTTGCGATTTGGGAAAAGTACAACAAAGGACTTGCAAAAAATATAGACATAGACGAATCTCTATCTCGCTATGATATTGATAAAATGCGTGAGAGGTTGGAGAAAGATCCTGTAGAGTGGATAAAATACTTCTTTCCAAGTTATGCGAAGTATGAATTTGCACCTTTCCATATCAAAGCAATAAAACGACTTATTGAGAATGATGAATGGTACGACAAGAGAGCTAGCAAAGTCAACTGTTGTGATGTTCGTGTTAATGTATCTCACATTAACTAAGCGCAAGAAGTTTGTTGCTCTTGCAAGTGCCACAATTGATGCTGCAGAGCGTTTATTGACACCTTACAGAATCAACTTTGAGAACAATCCAAGAATACAACAGTTTTACGGAAAGCAACCAGTTTTTGGACAATGGACAGACAGAGAATTCACTTGTACTTGCGGTGCTAAATTCATTGCCATTGGTGCAGGTTCTGCTCCTCGTGGTATGCGTAATGAAGCAATTCGTCCTGATGTTATCTACATGGACGACTACGACACAGACGAGGACTGCAGAAATCCTGTAACGCTTAATAAGAAGTGGGATTGGATGGAAAAAGCACTTTACCCTACACGTTCTATTTCTGAACCTACTTTGGTTATATGGTGTGGTAATATCATTGCAAAAGACTGTTGTATTACACGTGCTGGAAAACTTGCAAATAGTTGGGATGTCGTGAATATTCGTGACAAAAACGGCAAAAGCACGTGGCCTGCAAAGAACACAGAAGAGCATATAGATATGGCGTTATCCAAGATTAGCACCAAAGCGCAGCAGGGAGAGTACTTCAACAACCCTGTATCAGAAGGAAAGATTTTCAAGAATCTTACATATGGCAAAGTTCCATCATTAAAAAAGTTTCAATTCCTTATTGGCTATGGAGACCCTGCCTATTCAGACTCAAAAAAGAAAGGCAGTTCTACCAAAGCCTTGTGGCTCATTGGTAAACTAAAAGGCGTGTATTATGTCATAAAGGGATTCCTTGCACACGAAACAAACGCCAACTTTATTGGTTGGTATTTCGAACTCGACAAGTACGTTGCAAAGAAGACCAATGTTTATTGGTATATCGAAAATAATAAACTGCAAGACCCATTTTACCAACAGGTCTTTAAACCGCTACTTCGTGATGAATGTGCAAAGCGCAAAACGCAGTTGTTTATTCGTGAAGACACACGAAAAAAGACAGATAAGGCTACTCGTATAGAGGCTAATCTTGAGCCTTTAGATAGGCTAGGAAACATCATCTTCAATGAAGAAGAGAAAGACAATCCTCACATGCAAGAACTCATCAACCAGTTTAAGCTATTCGAGCTTTCACTACCTTATCCAGCCGACGGATGTGATGCCGTCGAGGGTGGCGTAACAATGACAGATACCAAGACAAATGAACTCGAACCAGTTTACACAATTGGTTACAACGAACTGAACGAAAATAACCCTTATACATTTTAAATGTTATGCAGAATTTTATATCACTTGAAGATTACGATGCTTCAATTCATCGTGAAATACTTGATAGTCTTTTAAGACAAGGCACCTCTGATTATGATCCACAAATCATAGAGATTTGTGAGGATAGAGCTATCTCTGAAATGAAAAGCTATCTTAATAAAAAATATGATTGCCAGGCTATCTTTTCACAAACAGGAGCAGAGAGACATCCTCTCATCTTGATGTTTGCATTAGACATTGCAATTTATCATATCTTTTGTCAGCACAACCCCTACAAGATGTCTAAAATTAGGGAAGATAGATACGAACGTGCAACGACCTGGCTTAAAGGCGTTATGAAAGGCGACATTACAGTTGAAGGAGCACCTTTGCTACCTTCTGATGCGCTTTCGGACAACTCGAATTGGCAGATAAAGAGCGAAGAAGTTAGACCAGTATTTGATTAATCAATTATGAAAAAGAATAAAAACAAAATTATACAAGGTGGATATATTTCACAACCAGGCTTAAGACAACCAGACGTTGTATTGCAAATGCCTGAACTCTTTCATTTTAACCTTGAAACTTACATGAACTCAGTTAATGCTGCTAAAAGCATTGATTACTCAAATCGTGTAAGATTGTATGACATGTACGAAAGTGCAGCGTTCGATTTGCATCTTTCAGGTGTCATGGCTAAACGCTTGCGTGGCGTCACACAGATTCCAATTGAGTTTCAGCGCAATGGAAAGCCAGACGACATCATTAATAAACAGCTGCGCTCACCATGGTTTAAAGAGTTAAGAAAAGAACTTATATTATCGGAGTTCTGGGGCTTTACACTACTTCAATTGTATGTAGGAGAGGACCAGAATATCCACTTTGAAAGCATCAATAGAAAGCACTATGATCCAATTAAAAGGAAACTACTTCGCTTCCAAGGTGATATGGATGGTTTACCTATTGAAAGCTTTCAGAACATGCTCTTTATTGGTAGCGAAAGAGGATTAGGCATTTTTGCAGAAATCCTACCTGCAGTGCTTTATAAAAAAGGAAATATGGGCGACTGGGCTCGCTTCTGCAATATCTTTGGCATGCCAATTCGTGAATATACATACGATGCAGGCGATGAAGAAGCTAGAAGAAGATTAATCCAAGACGCAAGACGTCAAGGCTCAAATGCCGTGTACATTCATCCAAAAGATAGCGATTTAACGCTCATTGAAGCAGGTAATAAGACAGGTTCAAGTGAACTCTACAAAACCTTTGCAGAGTACTGGGATGGAAGAATCTCTATCAGAATTTTAGGAAATACACTTACAACAGATGTAGGCAGCTCAGGAACTCAAGCACTAGGAACAGTTCACAAGGAAGAGGAGGACGAGATGAACGCAGATGATAGAGAGTTTATTTTAGATATTCTCAACTATCAGATGAAAGACATCTTCAATAGTTTAGGTTTTAACACTGAAGGTGGGGAGTTTGTTTACAGCAGAAAGGATAAAATAGACATTTCACAACAAATAGACATCGTTCAGAAGTGCAATGCGATGGGTTTACCCATTGACGATGATTATTTGTATAGAACTTTTGGCATTGAAAAGCCAAAGGATTACAACGCACTGAAAGAGCAAAAGAATGCAGAAAAAGAAGCGTTAAAAGCTGCACTAAACTCTAATAAAGAGGAGGAAGAAAAAGG
>QWCR01000332.1_pt1 | contig 25250 bp, 22 predicted proteins | sample 1972581 | NCBI WGS metagenome assembly QWCR01 (sample SAMN09866703, study PRJNA288562) | Human oral metagenome isolate pre4_saliva, whole genome shotgun sequencing... | isolation source: mouth | host: Homo sapiens | place: USA: California
AAGGACTTCATCAACGCCTATAACACGGCGAAAAAAGACGCCGGCGAAGACGACAAAGTGCTCGCCTACTCCGACGATATTCAAACCATCATGTCTTCGATTACGACAATGGTGGGTGTGATTACAACCGTACTTGTTGGCTTCGTGGCTATCTCGCTTATTGTATCATCGATTATGATTGCGATTATCACGTACATCTCGGTTCTCGAACGTACAAAAGAAATTGGAATTCTACGTGCAATGGGGGCTTCGAAGAAAGACATCCGTCGCATCTTCACGGCCGAAACCGTCATCGAAGGATTTATTTCCGGGCTACTCGGTATCGGAATTACAGTACTTGCTGTTTTCCCAATTAATGCGATTGTTGAGAAAATAGCAAAAGTTAAGGATGTGGCACAATTACCGTTGTCTGCAGCACTTATCCTTATCGGTATCTCAATTATCCTTACCATGTTATCTGGTCTTATCCCTTCACGTATCGCCGCGAAGAAAGATCCAGTTGAATCATTACGAAGTGAATAATATCTATACTCCAAATTTATTATTATAATTCGTTTAGTTCTCGAAATAAAAACGTAATAGAAACACCTCAAAGGATAATTAGTTAACTCTAATTTTTAGGTTATTTGACAAATCCTGTTGGTGAGAAATCACCGACAGGATTTTTTATATGCAAAAAAGAGAAAGCCAGATTATGATTAAGTCGACCAAAACCAATCAAAGGAGGATTTCTTTCATGGACTATTGTATATAAAAATTACTAAGATTAACAGAAAAAAATTTTATTACGGATGAAAAGAGTAAAGGCACAAAAAAATAAAAACAGAAAAAGTTGGAGCGCTGTAGCTTTGGTACTATAAGCCACAGGGGCTTATGGTACGGGAAAAATTGAGACCGAGGCTCAATTTTTAGCCATGAGATTCGCAAAGCGAAGCTGCTGGCGTCCCTAGCTACAAAAGCGTAGACTTTTTCTGTTTTTATTTTTGTTTTTAGTAGTCGTTCAAATCTTCCACTTCAGCAATTGAGAAGTCTTTTTTCTCTAGCGCTGCAATAATTTGATTCAATGTTTCGTTTGAAACTCCCGCTGGAAGCGTAATTAACAGACGACGAAGTGTACGATCTCTTTCCGTATCTAATGTCATCACATTGGCAATAGAAGCATATTGATTAATAATCTTAGAAATTTGAGCTAACGAACCCTTTTCACCACCAGAAATAATCGTTAAAACATAAGAACCATTATTCACACTCCAAGATTCTTGAAGCATATTTAATAAACTACTATGCGTTAAAATACCATAAAAATGTTGAGAATCATCTAACACCGCAATATAAGGTAATTCTTTAATCGTAAAGAACACTTTGAAGAACGAACTCGTAATATTGATAAATTTCGTAGTATTTTTAATTAAATGAGTAACCGGTAAGCTCATATCGCCCCCATTTGCTTTATGACGATAGATGTGCATTTTATAAATATTTCCACGGAAGAAAGTTTCTGTTTCATCTAAAACTGGAACGCAACGATATCCAGAGTTTTCTAAAATAACAATCGCTTCTTCAAGAGTACAAGATTCTTTAACAACCGTTAAACTCTTTTTCGGAATAACAAGTGATTTTAATAGCATAGACATGCCCCTTTCTTGAAATCAATTTTCGTGTTTTGTAAAATATAGACACGTTTTCATTATTGATAATACCACTTTTTGATTAAAAAGTAACGAGAAATTTATTAAAATAGGGGGCAAAAATCTCTATATGATGGACATATCTTGCATTTTCACGCAAAAGTGAGTATGATATTTGTATATTTTTAAAAAATTAACAAAGTAAAGGGGATAACTGAATGATGACAGCAGATTCTGATGGGAGTTCGCTGGGAATCCAGATTTTAATTATTGTACTATTAACTGCCATAAATGCATTTTTTGCAGCAGCGGAAATTGCTTTTGTATCGGTCAATCAAGGAAAGATGAGTCAAAAAGCGAGTGAAGGAGATAAGAAGGCGCAACGAGTGATGCGTTTATTAGAAAATTCGGATGAATTTTTAGCAACGATTCAAGTAGCGATTACGTTAGCAGGATTCTTCTCAAGTGCTTCTGCAGCAACAAGTTTTGCTTCACGTATTCAACCATTATTGGAGAATGTACCGGGTGCAGAAACATTAGCAATTTTGATTGTGACTATCATCTTATCTTATTTAACATTAGTGTTTGGGGAATTGTATCCAAAACAAGTTGCTTTACAATTGGCGGAACCGATTGCCTTACATACGGCAGGAATTATTTTATTTGTTAAAAAAGTTTCCAAACCATTTGTATGGATTTTAACCGTTTCAACGGGTATTTTAAAACGAATGACACCAATTGAATTTAATAATGAGCAAGAAAAATTAACGCGTAGTGAAATGAAATCTCTTCTAGCGAATAGTCGTAATGATGGAGCGATTGATAAAGAAGAATTTACAATGCTTCAAGGAGTTTTATCTCTTGATTCAAAACTAGCTAGAGAAGTGATGGTACCAAGAACGGACACATTAATGCTTGATGTGGAAGATGATTTAGCAGAAAATATCGAAATCATTTTAAGTAGTTCTTATTCACGTTTCCCAATTTATGAAGAAGATAAAGATAATGTCATTGGAGTTTTACACTCTAAAGATGTTTTAAGAGCGGCAAAAGAACAAGGTTTCGATCAAATCCAATTAATGGATTTAGCGCATCAGCCATTATTTGTTCCGTCAACGATTTTCGTAGATGATTTATTAGTCGAATTTAGAAAAACACGTCAACATATGGCGATTTTAAAAGATGAATACGGTGGAGTCGAAGGTGTCGTAACATTGGAAGACTTAATCGAAGAAATTGTCGGTGAAATTGAAGATGAGTATGATGTGGAAGAAATGAGTTACCGTGAAATTGATGAGAAGAATTTCTTAATTGATGCGGGAATGACATTAGAAAAATTCAATCAAACATTCCAGACAACGATTGATTCAGATGAAGTGGACACAATGGCGGGAATTATTTTAGAAGACTTAGGATATTTCCCAGAAGATGACGAAGTGGTAGAAGTTCGTAACGAGAATGTCTTATTAAAACCAACATTAGTAGAAAATGGAAGAATTCGTCGTATTCATGTTCACTTACTAACTCCAGAAGAAGTAGAAGCGTACGAACAAGAAGAAAACGAAGAAGAAACAGAAGAATAATATATCGTAACTATCGGGTCAACGAGCTCGGTAGTTTTTTTGTGTTTATAGATGCTAATCTCGCCATCGCTAAATTTTCATAGCCAAAACGTTAAAAATGGCGTAGATTAATCTCGCCATTCATAGTTTTTCTACGCCAAATGTGATATAATGGCGTAGAAAAAGATGGAGGGGATATTTTGAGACAATTTAATTATTTAAAACTGATGGAATTATCTATACCTGTAAATATTTATCATCATATTGCTAAAATTCATGAATATAAAGGAAAACAAGAGCTTTATGTAGAAAACTATCCGGATGTACTGGAAAAAATGGTGGATGTTGCTAAAATTCAAAGTACAAAATCCTCTAATGCGATTGAAGGGATTTATACAAATGATGCAAGACTGAAGGAATTGATGAATCAAAAGGCAGAGCCTCAAAATAGAAATGAAGAAGAAATTGCAGGATATAGGCATGTGCTTGATCTAATTCATGAAAATTATGATTATATCGAGTTTAATAAAAATGATATTTTAACACTGCATAATCAGTTGTATTCTTATTCTTTCGTGAATCATAACGGGAAGTTTAAGAAATTGGATAATAGTATTATAGAAGTAGATGCTTTTGGAAATCAAAAAGTTCGATTTCAACCAGTTAGTAGTTTTGAAACAGAAATGTATGTTGATGAAATGGTGAAGGCTTATAACGAAGCGATAAAGGAAAATGTTCCTCCACTTATTTTAATTCCAGCGCTCATTCATGATTTCCTATGTATTCATCCGTTTGATGATGGAAATGGAAGAATGAGTAGAATTTTAACATTATTATTACTCTATAAATTTGGATATTTTGTAGGGCGGTATATTAGTATAGAAATGCTGATTGAGGAAACAAAAGAGTCTTATTATGAAGAATTACAACATTCAAGTGAAAAATGGCATACTGGAGAAAACGATGAATTGCCATTTATCAAATATATGCTAGGTGTTATCTTGAAAGCATATAAAGAATGTGATGATAGATTTAGATTAATAGGAGAAAAACAATTAACATCTCCCGAAAGAGTATTAACAGTAATTCAAAAATCTTTATCGCCACTTTCTAAAAAGGATATTATGATTCTTTGCCCAGATATTTCACAAAGAACAATTGAACGAGCTCTAAAAGAATTACAGGATTTAGAAAAGATACAACAAGTAGGAAATGGTCGTTCTACAAAATATATAAAACTATAGATTTAAACTAAAAGAAACTATCGGGTAACTGAACTCGATAGTTTTTGTTTTAGAGATTGTATAATTTCGGATAAGTTTGGGCGTGGTTTTGGATTTTTTGTTGAATTCTCAATGATTTTTTCTGTCATATTCTTTACTCCTTTTTAAAAATGATTATAATAAAAACTAAATTATTGTGTAAAAAGTAATCTTATAGGATGACTTGGGGGAGAAGTTATGGGACATGGAGAATTTATTAAAAAAATCAGACAAGAAAAGCATTTAACTCAAAAAGAGTTAGCGGAAGGTATTTTAAGTAAAAACTTTTTATCGAAGTTTGAAAGAGGAGAAAGTAAAATAACGAGTGAAATTTTTTTGAATTTGTTGGAACGATTAAATGTCTCCTTAGATGAATTCGAACAATTAGTGACTTCAAAACATTCTCAAAAGGAATTCCTACAAAAATTAGACACTTTTAAAAGTCAAAAAGACGTTTATTTATTGGAAATTTTAAAAGCGGAAGAAAAACAATTATTTCAAGCTGATAGAAATAGACGACATCTTCATAATCAAATTTTGGTGGAAGCTCATCTACAGTATTTACAAGGTAACAATCTTGAGGTGAAGCAAAAAAGAGTGATTCAATCCTATTTATTTGAAGTAGAAGAATGGGGAGATTATGAATGGGAATTATTCGGGAATATTGTTTTTTGTCTTTCCACTAAAGAAACACATTTATATATAGATTCTATCTTTAGAAAAGCTCGTTTAGGAAAACAGGACATGATGCATAAACGAATGTTGTGTCGTATTTTATTAAATATTTTTTTAGAAGATATTGAAGCAAATTCATCTGAAGCTAGCCAAGTAGAAAAGTATTTAATAGAGGTATTACAAGATGAAGAATTTTATTACGAGAAAATTCGTTTCAACTATTTGCAAGGGATTCTTCACATTTATCAAGGTTATGTAGAAAAAGGGGAACAAGAGTGTTTGAAGATGATTGATGTTTTTAAGAATTTAAAGGAAGTGAAGAAGGCTTCTCAATATCGAGAATATTTAGAGTGTGTTTTGTGTGAAATAGAATAAATCCAACTATAGGATGATATTTTTCAAAGTATTTATGGGGAAAGTATACTGTAAGTAAACATTCGTTTTTTTAAGGGGAGTATGACATGATTCGAAAGTTAACATTACAACTCATAACTATTTTCATCATCTTTTGTAGCTTAGAGGGATTAGAGTTATGGACAAGCTTTATCCATGCAGACTTATTAAATTCTCTGGTGGATTTGGATTTTCATCAATTCGGAATGGGAGCATTATTACTAGTAGCGGTATATGCTGTTTTTCTAGTAGTAACGTATATGGATCTTCGTTATCGCTCCTTTGTAAAGCAAAAAATTGCAACGATTTGGAGAGATGAAGTGAGTGAAGCTATTTCCAATACATCTTATGGTCATTTTCATCAAAAGAAGAATCATGATTATATTGCTTGGTTTACAAGTGATATGGATCAAATTCAAGAAATGGCAGTCAATCCAAGTTTTTCCTTGTTAAGGGGAATTTTAGGAATCGTATTTTCAACGATTGGGTTATGGAGTATTCATTGGAGTTTAGTCGTTGTTGTGATGGTTGAAATTGGTGTTTTACTTCTATTGCCGAAGGTTTATGCTAAAGAACTATCTAAGAAAACCGTGCATAAAACCAAGGAAAATGAACGATTGAATCAAATTATTTCTGATGTATTATTAGCGTACGATACAATTTTTGTGTTTCAACAATGGAAATATTTTAAAGAAAAAATTCATCAAGCTTCTGAACAATTGGGATTTACTCGAAGAAATTATAGTAAATCTTTTGCAAAAGTAGCAGTTTTAGGTGGCTTTGGGAATGTCCTTAGTCAAATTTCCATTTTTTTATTTACAGGATATTTAGTGACTAAGGGAATTGTAACTGTAGGGGCTATTTTGGCAACGACAAGTTTAGCAGGAACTATTTTCAATGCCGTTGGAAATATGAGTCAAGAATTAGCGATGGTTACTAGTGCCAAACCATTATTTGAAAAAATTCATACATTAACGCCTTCAGCACGATCAGAGGAGAATGCAGTAGAAACACTTGATAATGCAGAAGTATTATACAACATAGAAAATCTTCAGTTTGCTTATGGAGATGCTATCGTGTTGAAACCTTTTAGTAAAACCTTATTCAAAAACCATAAATATGTCATTATGGGAGAAAGTGGAACAGGAAAATCTACTTTGCTTAATATTTTAGGAGGAAAAATCGAAGGATATCATGGGAATGTAACTCTATATCAAAAAGAATTAAATACCATTCCCTATTCAAAACTATACGATTCCGTTACTTATGTGGAACAAAATCCTCATATTTTCCAAGGAAGTATTCGTGAGAACATTGTTTTCCAAGAAGAAATATCGGATGAGAAAATTTGGAATGTACTAGATCAGGTATTGCTGAAATCCATCGTGGAACAATTACCTCAAGGTTTAGATACAATGATAGGAGATACTTCCTCAACATTGTCAGGAGGACAATTACAACGTATTTCTCTAGCAAGAGCGCTTGTGAGAAATCCTCAAGTGTTATTATTAGATGAAGTGACAGCGAATTTAGATGTTCAAACTGGAACTGAAATCATGCACTCTTTATTGCAAGAAGAAAATTTAACCATTCTTTGGGTAACTCATCATCTTCCTGAAGGATTGAAATCTTTATTAGATGAAGAAATCATTTTGTAAATAGAGGGAGGGAAGAGTTTTCTTCCTCTCAAAAGCAGTGAAAAAGAAGTGTTTTCTTAAGGAGGACAAATGTATCTAATTCGTGGATTTTTATTGACAGAATAGGGTTTGTTTGTGTATGATTGTCGCTATATTAAGAGAATAGGGGCAAGAAGATGAAACAAGCATTAAATTTTTGGAATCAATTAAGTTTGATTAACCGAATCGTCATTGGTATGATTATCGGTATTTTATTAGGAATTTTCGTTCCTCAAGCAGCAGCGGTAGGAACTATCGGAACAGTATTCGTAAGTGCGTTAAAAGCAATCGCACCATTATTAGTATTCTTTATTGTGTTAAGTGCTTTAGCACAACATAAAGAAGGACATGAAACAAATATGAAATCAATTGTGATTTTATATTTATTCGGAACTTTTGCAGCTGCATTAGTGGGGGTTATTGCTAGTTTTGCATTCCCAATTACACTAACTTTAACAGATTCTTTATCAGAGATTAAGGCACCAGAAGGAATTGCTTCTGTATTACAAACATTAATTTTAAAAATCGTAGATAATCCAGTGAATGCTTTAATGAGCGGAAACTATATTGGTATTTTATCTTGGGCAGTTGTTTTTGGTTTTGCATTCCGTAAAGCAGATGCATCTATGAAGTCCGTTTTACAACAAGTGGCAGATGCGACAAGTCATGTTGTTAAAGTAGTCATTAGTTGTGCACCATTTGGGATTATGGGGTTAGTATATACAACTGTTTCAGAAAATGGAGTAGGAGTATTTGCTTCGTATGGTGAGTTAATTATGGTTTTACTTGGAAGTATGTTTTTTGTTGCATTAGTGGTAAATCCAATTATTGTATTCTTTATGATTAAAGAAAATCCTTATCCAATAGTTTTCCGTTGTTTGAAAGATAGCGGAATTACAGCGTTCTTTACTCGTAGTTCAGCAGCAAATATTCCAGTAAATATGGAATTATGTAGAGATTTAGGATTAGATGAAGATAGCTATTCAGTATCGATTCCTTTAGGTGCAACCATTAATATGGCAGGTGCAGCAATTACGATTACAGTGTTATCATTAGCAGCCGTTAATACTTTAGGAATTCAAGTCGACTTCTTAACAGCGTTAGTACTAAGTATATTATCAACAGTAGCAGCTTGTGGTGCTTCTGGAGTAGCTGGAGGATCATTATTATTAATTCCTGTTGCATGTAGTTTATTTGGAATTTCAAATGATATTGCGATGCAAGTTGTTGGGGTTGGATTTATTATTGGGGTATTACAAGATTCTTGTGAAACTGCCTTAAATTCATCAACAGACGTTTTATTCACAGCAGCAGCAGAATTCCGTCAATGGAAAAAAGAAGGACGAGTAATTGATGTTCGTCCTGAATTAGCAGAATAACAGTTCTAGGGAAGACTTTTTAGTCTTCCTTTTTTTTGTGTTGACTTTTTTAAAATAAGAGGTATAATCAATTTATGAAGTTTACAAATGTAAATTTAAGAAAGGTGGTTTTTTTAATGATAAAAGAATTTAAAGTAGAAGGATTAAAATGTTCAGGTTGTGCGAAAGCTGTTGCAAATGCAGTGAGTGCTGTTGAAGGTGTTGAGAAAGCAACTGTTAATTTAGAAGCTAAAAAGCTGACTGTAGAATTTCAACAAGATAAAGTAGAAGAACAAAAAATTATAGAAGCTGTATCCAAAGCAGGATATCAAGCTGAATTAGCATAATAGTAAGAAGGTGTTGTTAATCATGAAGAAAGAAGAATTTGCATTAGAAGGATTACAATGTGCTGGTTGTGTTAGTACGGTTGAAAAAGTTGTCCGAGATCTTCCAGGCGTTAAGGAAGCCAATGTGAATTTAGCGACTGAAAAAATGATGGTGCAATTTAATCCAAAGGAAGCAGATGTACAAAAAATTATGGAAACTGTTTCTCTAGCTGGATATCAGGCTATATTGATAAATGATGAAGAAGATGTGTTAGAAAAAACAGCGATTAAAAAAGAAAAACAATTACAATCACTTAAAGTAAGAGCATGGGTATCAGGTGTGTTTGCCATTGTATTACTTTATATTGCGATGGGTGAAATGATTGGACTTCCTCTTCCACAAATCTTACAGCCGATGGAACATCCAATTGTATTTTCTGTAACGCAATTGATTTTAGTAACTCCTATTTTATGGGTGGGTCGTAGTTATTTTGTGAATGGATTTAAGGCATTGATTAGAAAGCATCCGAATATGGATTCATTAGTTGCATTGGGAACGAGTGCTGCCATTTTATATAGTGTATGGAGTACGATTCGTATTTTAGCTGGAGAGTATCATTATGTGATGCATCTCTATGTAGAATCTGCAGCGGTCATTTTAGCTTTTATTACTGTAGGAAAATATTTTGAAACTTTAACAAAAGGTAGAACTTCTCAAGCGATTCAATCGTTAGTTGCTTTATCTCCAAAAGTCGCAACAGTCATTCGTGATGGAAAAGAAGTAGAAGTTCCTGTAGAGGAATTACAAGTTGGAGAAGTAGTCTTCGTTCGTCCAGGAGAAAAAATTCCCGTTGATGGTGTGATTCTTTCTGGTGAAAGCTTTGTTGATGAATCCATGATTACTGGGGAAAGTGTACCAGTCTTCAAAAAAGAAGGAAGTAAAGTTGTTGGTGCTACATTGAATACAACTGGTTCATTCCAAGTGGAAGTGAGTCAAGTTGGGAAAGATACAACTTTATCTCAAATTATTCGTTTAGTAGAAGAAGCGCAAGGTTCTAAAGCTCCAATTGCTGCCATTGCAGACCGTGTAGCAGGAATTTTTGTTCCAATCGTAATGGGATTATCTCTCTTAGCAGGTCTTTATTGGGGATTGATTGGTGGAGAATCGTTTGAATTTGTCGTAACCGTGATGATTTCTGTGTTAGTCATTGCTTGCCCATGTGCCTTAGGATTAGCCACTCCAACAGCCATTATGGTAGGAACAGGTTTCGGTGCTAAAAGAGGCATTTTAATTAAAAGTAGTGCAGCTTTAGAAGAAGCTGGACATGTCGGTGTTGTTTTACTAGATAAAACAGGAACGATTACAAATGGAAAACCTAAAGTAGTCGATATTCAAGTATTCAACGATTATTCAAAAGAAGAAGTGCTAAAAGTAGCAGCTTCTATTGAAAAACATTCTGAACATCCATTAGGAAAAGCTATCGTAGAAGAAGCTGAAAAACAAGAATTTGACATTTTACCAATTGAACAATTCCAATCTATTTCTGGTATGGGAATTCAAGGAATTGTAGATGGAAAAGAAGTGTTATTAGGCAATCATTTATTATTACAAAATCAAGGAATTGCGGTAGATGAATTTAATGCTGTGATTGATGGAGTCGCTTCTAAAGGGCAAACAGCAATGTTCGTAGTTATTCAAAAACAAGTAGCCGGAATTATTGTAGTTGCGGATACGATTAAAGCAACTAGTAAAGAAGCAATCCAACAAATGAAAGCATTAGGCCTTCAAGTTAGAATGGTAACAGGAGATCATGAAAAAACAGCCAAAGCAATTGCGAATGAAGTTGGAATTGAAACGGTATATAGCCAAGTATTACCAAATGAAAAAGCAAGTGTTGTGGAACAATTGTTGGAAGAAGGCTATCAAGTAGCCATGGTTGGAGATGGCATTAATGATGCACCTGCACTTGCCAAAGCAACAGTCGGGATTGCGATTGGATCTGGAGTAGATGTTGCGATTGAAACTGCCGATATGGTGATGATGCAAGATGATTTAAGATTAGTGGCAAAAACCATTCAATTAAGTAAAATGACAATGATGACGATTAAAGAAAACTTATTCTGGGCATTCATATATAACGTGATTGGAATTCCAGTAGCGATGGGTGTCTTACATTTCTTCGGAGGACCATTATTAAGTCCAATGATTGCAGGAGCTGCGATGAGTTTCAGCTCAGTCTCAGTTGTGCTAAATGCATTACGATTGAATCATAAATTATCTAAATTGGAAAAATAAAAAAGATGAAGCGACCCCAAAAAGTTTAATTTTTTGAGGTCGCTTCAATTATTGCTTCATTATTTTATATCCATGTCTTTGTTTCTTGGGAATATAACATTGTAGTAAAAACTAGCAATACAAAATATAACAATTACTGGTTTAAGAAATGGAAATGAATCGAGAATATTGGTAAACCAAACTAATAAGGCTAAAAATATAAAAGTAATACAGATGATTATTTCATAAAACTTCATATCAATTCCTCCTAACATTTATATACCATACCATCGCCTCTACTAAGTAAAATGATGATGATGACCATTAAGGAAAACTTATCCAAGAGTCGCTTCAATATTTCATGGAAACTACAGCTAAAATAAATATTAATAGTAATACAAATATTAAAAAACTCATTGGATTAAATTCTTGAATTTTCTTTTTATAGACCAATACAATACTTATTGTTACTGAAATCAAACCCATAATAAACACAAATACTGTTACCATTTATAATCACCTCGGGTAGCAAGAAATTGTTGACTGCCAATTCAAATCTAAAATAACACCATCACAATCTAAGCTGTGATAAGTAACATTTTAAGGTTTATTTTTTATCTTTTTGAACACAAATTTAAAAAAAGCATATAGTAATGCTAGATAAAAACAAATAGTAGATAGATGAACAAATAATAAGAAAAAGTCAGGTAAGAAATAATAAATAAGAAGTAGTGTTGCTACGCCGAAAAAAGCTCCATAAAATAAATAATTACTAAACAAAAACTTACTCATTTATATTCATCTCCACTCTGATTAGGTATCTAGTTTTCCTATCTTATCAATATTTTAAGATATAATTTTAAGAAAAAACAGTCTTATCATTCAAGAGGAATTGATGTATAATTAAATTTTGTAAGGGGTTTATTTTTATATCACAGTTAATCTTTCTAAGGAAAGCTTTGTCGATGAATGATCATAGGTGAGATAACTATAAATTATCAAATTTGGAAAAATAAATAGAATAGAAGAATTTGAGGGCTATATGTTAAGTCCTCTTTTTTATGACATCAATTTCATTTTGTTTATGGTAATATATGGGTAATTAAGAGTAATAAAAGTAGATTAGAATCAAAGAATCGAGGAGTCTTTTATGGTAAAAATAGTTACGATACATCCAGGACTTTGGAAAGAAACTGTTAAAAAATATGGATTCGAGTCCTCTCAATTATCAAGAAAGAAAATAGCTGAATATTTAGGATGGGGACATCTTTATATTTTAACGCATCCTCAAGTACGACCTGATTGGAAGGCAGGATATGAAAAAATAGGATTTCAACGGGATGAATTGATATCAGTTTCTCATTATCAGTCAGATATTGGACATGATGAATTAAGTGTTTGCCCTTCTGATATTATCGACAAATATCCAAATGGGAAAATGACCGTTATAAATGGCTTTGTAGCAAGTATGGAATTAGAAGAAGAAACATTATATTTTACTTCGGGATTATTTTTAAAGGAAAATAAAAAAGAGGAATTAGAATGGTATAACCAGGATGGTACTGTTGCTTTGAGAGCTAGATATTATAAACCGAAAGAAGAACCGACTCCCATTTATATGATGGAGGATAATTATTTATATTATAAAGATGGAGAATGGCTCACATACGAGGATTTATTGATTCACGTATTAATGACTCTAACAGATAAGAACGATATTTTGATACGAGATCAGCATAATATAGTCACACCAAAATTATGGCGCTTTGTGGAAAATATGAATCGACATTATTTTGAATATATTCATAATAATGTATTGAAAGATCCAGCACATAATTTAAGAAGAAAAACACGATACTTAGTCGCTTCTGAAGTTTTATCAGATATTTTACAAGATTTAGGCTATCATACATGGTTTATGCCGCCAATTTATGCTCCACAAAATGATTCTGTAGTTACAAAGAGAAGCAACCCTCGTTCGTATTGTTATGTTGGGAATATGAGTCAAGTGAAGAGAGTAGAGTGGGTTGTCGAAGCGTTTAGACTGTTGGAAAAAGAAGGTACTAATGTTGAAGTATCATTATATGGGGGAGATTTAGTGTTATCTAATGTAGAAATTGCGCATCAATATTATGCTGCTAAAAATTCAGATGTTTGCCTGTTTGATTCACCTGAAGAATTAGCAAGTGTTGTTAAACAATTATATGAATTTAAAAAAGAAATTACAGTGGAAAATACGATTGAATTTGTGAAGAAGTATTCAATAGAAGAGGTTTCGGAAAAATATTTATTAATAAATAAATCATGAAAATTATGTATGACGCTAAAATAACAGTAATTTTTTAGGATAAATTCCTTTACAAAGTTAAAAATATATTTGTGAATAAATTATACAACTATTTGATAACTAAAAAATAGAATGATATGATTAATAAAATACAGAATAAACTTTATATAACAAAGAAGCATAGGAAAAGAGGATTCTATGAAAAAATTAGTTTCAGATAAAATTCAAAAATATTCATTACGTAAATATAAAGGAATTGGTGCGGCATCAGTTTTATTAGGGATGATGGTTGTTGGAGCTAGTCCGGTATTGGCTGAAGAAACTGCAAATACAGCTAATGAAACTACAGTAACACCTACAAAAGATAGTGTGGAAATGGAAACGTTGAGTAATGGTGCAGGTAGCTATACAATGCCGAGAATGCATGTGTTTTCGTTATCAGATGGTGGCGGACGTATTGAAAATGATGCAAAGTGGTATGAGAATCACCATCAGAAATTTGAAGAAACCGTTAAGAAAGATTTAAAAAGAGTAGAAGATAGTAATATAAAAGAAGCAGGGTCGGATACATTTAAGGATACAAAAGTATCATTTGTAACAAAAGATGGCGAAGTTCTAAAAGAAGAATCCGATTTAGAAATTCCTGTTGGTGATAATAAACTTCCTAGTAGCACAATGAACTATAAAATTCGTGGACTTTTTGGAAAACGTTATGAAGGAAATGTAGCAAATTTAAATAATGATGTTTTAAGTAAAATCAAAGAAGCTGATAAAGTTTTAGAAAAAGATGGAAAAAAATATCATAAAATTGATACAAAATTAGAAAAACATGAAGGTACTTCAAAAGAAACTACATTTAATGATATAACTGTTCATGCAAATCCTGGAAATCTACACAATGAAGATGGAAGTATTCGTTATAATAATATTAAAGAAGGTAGTCGAGTTTGGCTTGTTTCAGAAACATCTGAAAATCAGTATGGAAAATATGTCTTAGCGACAAAACCGACAACTGCAGATGACTCTTGGGTCGTAGAAACTTTTAAACAAGGAGAGGCAAGTGCCAAAGATTTCACGAAAGAAAATGTAAATACTGAAGGTGGAATAAAAGAAGGAGATACTATCTTAGTTGTTGAGAAAAATGAAGTTTCTTTAAAAGTTGGAGCAGCATCAACAGCAACAGAACAACCAGCATATACAGCAGGAGTATTTTTTAATGAAAAATCACTGTACGAGGGACTGAATGGCTTATTAAGTAATCAATTAAGAGAGCTAAATGAAGAAAAAGAGCAAGATATTGAAAACAAACGCCTGAATAAAAAAGAAGAAACTTGGGAAGAACAATATAAAAGACAATTAATAAATGAGCAGCTAGTAGATAAACAAAATAGACCTATTTATACTTCGTATGAGACATTCCATGGCTATATCAGAACAGATAGTAATTTTAAAGAGTACAGTGATATTGAAAAATATATCTCAATTTTAAAAGAAAAATTTGGAGAAGGACCGATTAAAACTAACTGGGATAATGCTAGAGACAAAATAGAACCGAAATTTATTGGGAATATTGAAGAATTTAAAGATACTAGTAATTATGAAGAAGAAAAAGCAAATGTAGAAAAATTTACAGAATCTCATAAAAATATTCGATATGTAAATGAAGTACCTAGTGATGCGAATTTTGTAAAAAATGTATTTGAAGTAAATGTTGATTATAAATTAGGGAATAAAGATGCGGATGAAAATTATCCAAGCGATGAAAATGCGACAGAAGATTCAAGTAAAAAATATCTTGCGTATACAACAGGTTCTAGAGACGTTAGATATCATAGTGATAACAGTAACTATCAATATGGAATAGGACAATTATATAAAGAATTTACAAAAGATGGTGTTACATATAGAGTAGCTTCACCAACAAAATATGATCAATATGCTTATGTGTCAGGGCCGTCAATTACAGAAATTCATTATTACAATTTATACCAACCAACCCGTGCATACCATATCAGTGATCAACTAACGAATATTAAAAACATCTATGCGAAGGAAGAAACAGAGACAACTGAAAATAAAGGTAGTGTCATTGTTAAATACCAACTAGCGGATGGAACTTCTATTAAAGAAAATGCAGCCGTCGTTAAAGATGCAGTGATATCATCTACAGAAACTAAATATTACTTAGATAAGAATAATCAAAAAGTAGTAGTAGGAACACCAACATCAACAAATAATGTAAATTCATATGATGCTACAACGGTAAAACTACCAGAAATCTCAAAAGACGGTAAAAAATATAAACTAGTAGGATTGAAAGATGATTCTTCCAAAGAAAAAGGAAACGTAGTAGCAGGAACTACTGAAATTACCTATGTCTATAAACTGGCAACTGCAGGTAATGTATTTGCAAAATACATGTTAGAAGGAACTACTACCGAAATAGCAGAAGGGAAAGTCCTAAACCAAAATACTTCTATCGGAGATAGTTATACATCTACTGCTCCTAAATCGGGAACAATACTTCAAAAAGATGGTAAGTCTTATTTCTACAAAGGCCATCGTGCTACTTCAGCACCTGAAACAGGTACAGTTGATGAAAATGAAAAAACGGTTATTTATGACTTTGTAGAATACTTTAGTGAAAAAGGTGAACCAGAAGTACAACCAGCATTACCAGAAGGAGTTGTAAGTGAGAAAGGCGAACCCGAAGTACAGCCAGCGTTACCAGAAGGAGTTGTAAGTGAAAAAGGTGAACCAGAAGTAAGGCCAGCATTACCAGAAGGTATTGTGAGTGAAAAAGGTGAACCAGAAGTAAGACCAGCGTTACCAGAAGGAGTTGTAAGTGAGAAGGGCGAACCAGAAGTAAGGCCAGCATTACCAGAAGGTATTGTGAGTGAGAAAGGCGAACCAGAAGTACAACTAACATTACCAGAAAGAGTTGTAACATCACCTACCTCTTCTCCTACAGCAGAGGTTTCTGAACGTACAGAGCAATCATCTGAAGAAATATTAGTTTCTCAAAAAGAAACACCACAAAATAATAACGAAGAAATCCGTTCAAATGAATTGCCACAAACAGGACAAGCAGAATTGCTTCCAACATGGTTAGGATTCCTAAGCTTAATAGGTGGAGTTTTAGTTAAAAGGAAAGAGAAAAAATAACAAAGATAATTTTTAAATGATGTCTAACTAATCAAAAAAAGTCTGTCTCAAGAGAAACCCTCCTAGGACAGACTTTTGTTTTATTCTGAAAAAATCAACAATGATTAGTCTTCTAAGTTTACATTGTGGTAAACTTTTTGAACGTCTTCATTATCTTCTAAAGCGTTAATCATACGTTCGAATAAACGTAAGTCATCACCTGTTAATGTTACTTCTGATTGAGGAATCATTTCGATTTCAGATACTGTGAATTCTGTAATTCCTAATCCTTCTAATGCAGCACGAACTGTATTGAAGTCGTTTGGTTCAGCATACACGATTGCTTGGTCGTCTTCTTGTACAACGTCACGAACGTCTACTTCTGCTTCCATTAATTGTTCTAATAATTCGTCTGCATCTTTGTTTGCGATACCAAAGATTGCTGTATGGTCGAATAAATAAGTAACAGAACCTGGTGCACCCATGTTTCCGCCGTTTTTGCTATAAGCAGCACGAACGTCTGCAGCAGTACGGTTTACGTTATTTGTTAATGCATCTACGATAATCATAGAACCGTTAGGACCGAATCCTTCATAACGTAATTCTTGGTAATCGCCATCGCCGCCACCTTTAGCTTTTTCAATTGCACGTTCGATAATATGACGAGGTACATTGTAAGTTTTAGCACGGTCAATTACGAATTTTAATTTTTGGTTAGAATGTGGATCTGGTTCACCTTGTTTTGCTGCTACATAGATCTCAATTCCGAATTTTGCATAAATTTTACTGTTGTTAGCATCGAGTTTAGTTTTCTTTTCTACGATGTTAGCCCATTTACGTCCCATTTTCTCACTCACTTTCTATAAATATCTATAAGACATTCTTCATTATACAGATGGAAGCTAGGTTTGTTAAGTATTTTCTATTCAGAAATGCATTTTACAAGAAAATTTTTCTAAAAATGTTACACTATAGGGGAGGTGAGTTTATGAAAAATATTAAAGTAATCTATTTAGGAAGCGAAACTTGTGGTGTTTGTCATGCATTACAGCCACGAGTAGAGGAATTCACAGAGCAAGAAGGAGTAGCGTTAGAAATCATTAATGTCACGCAGCATCCTGAAGTGGCAAGTCAGTATCAAGTACTAACAGTTCCCGTTGCGATTATTTTTGTAGGAGAAAAAGAATTCGCTCGCCAAGCGAGATTTATTGATATAGATTTGTTTGAAAAACAACTACAACAAGCGAAAGAATTTGCTCAAATGGAAGACTATTCAGCGTAATTTCAGAAACGGTTTTCATGCTTTAAATTTAAGCATTTCATAAGAATTATTTGGTTGTATTTAAAAAGAAAAGTGCTATAATGATGGCAACGAATGGGGGTGGTCTTTTGTATGTAGACTTATTATTACTGTTTGTAGCTGTCATGGGTGTTTTCATATCTTTGTTCTCCAAATGGAATCTACTCGGTAGTGTTATAACAGTAATAAGTTTTGCAACCTATATTTTCCTTCATCCATACTGGAATTTCTTCGTTATCATCCTATTTGTATTTGGGTTCCTATTTTTAGGATTTGAAGTATTAATTCCAGGAATTGGTGCTTTAGGAGTGTTAGGAACAGTATTAGTCATAGGGGGGATGTACTGGGCAAACCAGGCTGTCATGGATTTAGTCGTTTTAATCTTAATGTCACTATTGTTAGCAATAGTCTTGTTAGTTTTATTGGTAAAAAGAGGAAATCATTTTTCTCATAAGAAAGGATTAGTATTACTTTCTTCTCTAAAAAAATCAAAAGGCTATTCAACCTCAAAAGTATATGACGAATTAGTTAATCAAACAGGGAAAACATTGACGGTATTACGTCCAAGTGGAAAGGCTGAACTAAACGGTGAAATCGTTGATGTAGTTAGTACGGGATTTGTCATTCCAGAAAATACAAGGATACAAGTTGTAAAAGTGGAAGGTAGTAAAATTGTCGTACAAGCTTTGGAGAACAAATAATCAGTAGGAGGGAGTAACATGTTAGAAAAAGGGTTATTGAATAATCCAGCAGGAGTCGTTGGACTTATTGTGATACTATTTCTAATTTTAACAGTAGTGATGTTATTTTTTAGATTTGTACCAATTGGATTATGGATTACAGCGTATTTTTCTGATGTAAAAATTGGAGTAGGCACATTAGTAGGGATGAGATTACGTCGAGTAGCTCCTCAATATATTGTGCGTCCAATGATTAAAGCAACAAAAGCAGGGCTAAAAATTGATATTAATGAATTAGAAGCCCATTATTTAGCAGGTGGGAATGTCAATGTAGTGATCGACGCATTAATTGCAGCTCAACGTGCGAATATTGACTTAGAATTTGAACAAGCGGCTGCCATTGATTTGGCAGGTAGAAATGTATTTGAAGCTGTTCAAGTGTCTGTTAATCCAAAAGTCATTGAAACTCCGGTTATTGCAGGGGTTGCGATGGACGGGATTGAAGTGCAAGCAAAAGCAAAAGTAACCGTACGTGCCAATATTGAACGATTAGTTGGGGGTGCTGGCGAAGAAACGATTATTGCTCGTGTTGGTGAAGGGATTGTTACCACAGTTGGTTCAGCAGCTCACCATAAATTAGTTTTAGAAAATCCTGATTCTATATCCCAAACTATTTTGAGAAAAGGATTGGATGCAGGTACAGCGTATGAAATTCTATCCATTGATATCGCAGATGTTGATGTCGGTAGAAATATTGGAGCAAAATTACAAGCAGAACAAGCAGAAGCAGATAAGAAAATTGCACAAGCTAAAGCTGAAGAACGTCGTTCTCTTGCCGTAGCGCAAGAACAAGAAATGTTAGCAGAAGTACAACGGATGCGTGCAAAAGTTGTAGAAGCTGAATCGCAAATTCCATTAGCAATGGCAGAAGCTCTTCGTAATGGAAAGCTTGGAGTCATGGACTATTATCAATTGAAAAATATTCAATCAGATACAGATATGAGAGAAGCGATTAGCAAATCTTCTGTAGAGAGTGAATCATGAATATAGTACTCTTTCTCTTGTATATATTGATCCTTGTGATTATGTCTGTTGCTAGTTTTATTAATTTAAAAATGAAAAGTAAAGAGCATGGATTTGACCAACTGCACGATTGGTTTAATCATTCTTTTTCGGATAAAACAGCGCCTTCCAAACCTCATCACCCCAAAAATCAAAAAGTGGTAGATGTAGTTATAGAAGAAATGCCAGAAACTAAAGCGACATTATCTCATACAGAGAAAATGAGACAACAATTTTTAAAGATGGTACAAGTGTTTCAACAATTTTCACCAGAGGATTATTCTTTATCCGTATTTGATAAGGAACTGATTCAAAGAGTGTCGATTATTTCTCCAGAAGAAATTGATACGATGAGAAGAAGTGCCATTTTAATTCATACTGAAAAATTAAAACGATTATACTTAAATAATCCGAATTTACCAGAAGAATTATTAGAATCTCTTCGAGCTTTTGTAGAAGAAATGGAAGCCATCCAATTACAGGAAGAAGAAGTTCAACATATGGGATCAAAAGGCGATTTAGTCGTTGAAACCGTCAAAAGTGCAACAAATTATACAAAGAAAAATCGAGTGTTGAAGCATCACTTACAATGGAAAAAAGCGATTGTCGCAAGTGAAGTGTTGTCAAAACCAAAAGGTTTACGATAGAAAATATCGAAAGAAGGCTAGGTAGAAAATGCTTAGCCTTTTTATTTTGTGTTAAAATATGCCTAGTAGAGAGGTGAATATCATGTTAGAACAAGAAATGATTTCTCAGTTAAAAATAAAACAAGGGAATAATACAGCATTAACACAAGAAGAATTAGAATGGTTATGGGAGAATATCGGAAATCCGAATCCAGAAATTAGAGATGACTTAGTTTTTAATTTATTTGGACAATTTATTTTTGAACAACTGATAACAAGAGAACAATTACGTTGGATGATTGAAAAAATGAATGTCACAAATTCTTTGGAGTTTAGAATAGAAGAGACCGGTAGTGTAACAGCCTGTCGTTCATTCTCAGCACTTGTCATGGGAATGATTTTACAAGTTGATGGGGATCAAACAAGTGGATATGATTCTTGTTTAACAACTTCAGAGAGAACTACGTGGATGCAAAATGGAATTCGTTATTTGACAAGAGAACAAGATAGAACGGGTTATGATGAGAAGTTAGGATGGGTACATGCATTTGCTCATGGTGCAGATTTATTAGGAACCATTATTTCTCATCCGAAATGTACCCAAGAATATGTAGTAGAAGCATTAGAAGTCATTAGTGATATTTTTCAAAAGAGTCAACAACCATTTATCGATGAAGAAGAAAAAAGATTAGGATTAGCAATCTTTTTTGGAATAGAGTCTGGAAATCTTTCTCAAAAACTTTTGTGTGAGTGGATGAAAAAGCAAAGATTTGAAGAATTAGATGGAAGCCGTGAAAATTATTATCGTTTAGCAATGTATAAAAGTTTTTTAGCGACCATCTATTTTAGGATGGAGTCTCTAAACCTTTGGGAAAGTTCTTTGAAAGAGGAAATGATGATTATTCTCCAAGAATATTAAAAAAACCACCGACACAGTGGTCGGTGGAAAAAAGGATTTTGAAATATTTAACTTGGGAGGATAATATTTCTTATTTGGGAATGACTAAAGTATAGAGTGAAATTTTGAAAATTATATGAACTCCCTAATAAGAAATTAAGAAGATTTTGAGGAAAAATGGAGTTGTATTCTTTTATTGGAATTGTAGAATTCTTGAATTGTTCAAAATTGCCTGCTGTATCTTCTACGGAAAAAATGAAAAAAGAAAAAACATTTCTCCGTAGCAAAAGTAATATAAGCCTTCAGCTTATATTACTGGGAAAAATCGAGACCGAGGCTCGATTTTTAGCCATGAGACAGCATTGCTGGCTGCTGGCGACCATGCTACGGCTAGAAATGTTTTTTCTGTTTTATTTTCTTACGCTTACTATTTATTTGTACAAGCAACGAAGCTTTCTCTTAATGTATCTTCTGGTAAGTTTTTACCGATAAAGACTAGAGTAGACTTACGCTCTGTATCGTTCCAATCACGTCCACGAGAAATATCAAAACTCATTTGAACCCCTTGGAAAATGATTTGATAATCCAAACCTTCTACACTTAAAATTCCTTTATAACGATATAATTCAGGTCCATAAATATAAACTAGTTCATTCAACCATTCGTTAATATGCGCTAAAACAAGAGGTTTCTCTGTTTCAATCACAAATGAATTAATACCACTGTGGTGGTGATGTTTGTGATGATGTCCATGATGGTGATCATGGTCGTGTTCGTGGTGGTGCTCTTCATCATGATGGTGGTGATCGTGTTCACCGTGAGCATGAGAATGTCCACATTCTTCGCAATGTTCTTCATCGTGATGATGGTGGTGATCATGTTCTCCATGAGCATGAGTGTGTCCACACGCTTCACAATATTCTTCTTCAGAATTTTCTTGCATTTCTAAAATTTTCTTTTCAGAAGCATAGAATAATTCAAGACCAAACATATCTTTCATTTCAGCTGGACGAGCATCTAAATCTTGAATTTCTGCAAAAGGATTGATAGAACGAACTTCCTTAATCACTTTTGTATAAATAGTGTCATCTACTAAACTATGTTTTGACATAAAGATTTTGTCTGCAAAACCGACTTGTTTTGCTGGTTCAGTTTGATGAGTGGTTTGATATAAGAAATTTTTTGAATCGACAACTGTTAAAACAGCATCTAAGATAAAGTGTTCATTTAAAAATGGTACATTGATAAATGTTTGAGCAATTGGTGCAGGATCTGCTAAACCAGTTGTTTCAAATAATACACGGTCCACTTTAATACCGTTTTGTTCTTTGACCATTAAAATAGATTTTAACATGTCTGCAATATCTGTACGAAGAGTACAACATAGACATCCGTTATCCATTTGATAAATTTCTTCTTCTACATCTAAGACGAATTGGTGGTCGACACCAATTTCTCCAAATTCATTAATAACTACGGCAATATGTTCGCCATGTTTTTCTTTTAATACTTTGTTAATGAGCGTTGTTTTACCTGCTCCTAAAAATCCGCTGACAATGGTTACTGGAATTTTACTACTCATCATGATTTCCTCCATTCATGTAATTAAATCGGGATAATTACGATTCTATTCTATTGTATCATTGCAGGTAAAAATGTCAAAATAAAAAATCGGTTATTTTGATGGAGAAAGAAAATCAAACAGAAAAGTAATTTTATGGTATACTGACAATTGAGAATAAATGGAGCAGGAGTGTGGATGATGCAAAAGAAAATCGACTGGAGTCGAGACTTTATACAAAAACATCAACAGTTATTTGCATGTCCCTATTGTCATGCAGCTATTGAAACAGTAGACGGGTATAGTATGGTTTGTACGAATCGTCATCGTTTTGATATTAATAAAAAAGGAACGCTCCATTTGATGAAACAAAAAGCGAATGAGGATTATGATGCAGAGTTATTTATGCATCGGTATGAATTAGCGCAGAGTGGTTTCTTCAATCCGCTATTAGACGAAGTTTTGTCCCTGATTCCAAGACAGGAGAATCAATTGATTGTTGATATTGGTTGTGGAGAAGGAAGTCCGCTTGCTTATTTATCGTCATTTTTAGAAGATATTCCTTTAGTAGGGATGGATATTGCTAAGGAAGGAATTCTAGCTGCGAGTAATCATCATTCTCAAAAAGCTTTGTGGATTGTGGCAGATTTAGCGCAGCTGCCTTTCGGGGATGAATCCTGTGGTACACTTATTAATATGTTAACTCCTTCAAATTATAAGGAGTTCAATCGTGTGCTAGCACCAGGAGGAACATTCATTAAAATTATTCCTGGAAGTCACTATTTAATTGAATTAAGACAACAATTATATAAAAGTAACGAAGAAAAACAACACTATTCGAATGAGGATATTGTAGAACGATTTAAACAAGAATATCCATCTATGAAGATGAAAGAAGTTTCGTATGAAGTAAAACTGACAACAGAAATGTATGAACACTTATTACAAATGACTCCTTTATATTGGGGCGCTAGTAAAGAAGATCAAGACTATAGTAAAAATCATCCATTAGAAACTATTACGGTTCATTTATGGATATTAGTTGGAGAAAAGAATTAACAACGGAGGAACGAACATGGGATTAAAAGATTTATTCAAAAAACAAGAAGCAGAAGAAACAGCACAAGAAAAACCAGCATTCAAACTAGGAGTAGAAGATGTTTATAAAATTAGTGACGACTCACTAGACCTAGTAGTAACAGGAAATCTTGAAGGAACATTAAAAGTAGGGGACTTTGTTTGGTTGACCAATCTTGGAGATGATAATGGAACTGTCACAACTTCTGCGATTTATGCAATGGAAAATGCTCAGCGAGAAAAAGTGTTTGAAGTTACAAATGAACCAGTGGCTCTTTGGTTAGAAGATGCGATGCCTTTAGGGATTAAAAAAGGAACCGTATTACATGAAGAAGGTGCTAACAAGGAAGAAATCTATAAAACATTTGTTAATACATTAGGGAATGTCTTCGTGGGACGTCAAGAAGGTGTTTTAACACAAAGAGATATTGAAACATTAAGCTTAGCAGATTTATCAGAAATTGCACGTGTATTTTTACTATACTGTCATATGAATGCTTCCCAAGAAACACCAGAAGAGCATACTGCAAATGTTGGTAAAATTGAACAATTAATGATTGCTGTACGAAATAAATTATTACAAGCAGATGAGTTAGTAACGGTTTATTCTAAAAAAACGAAAGAACCTTATTTATTCTCTCAAACACAACAAAGAGAAGAAGGTGGATTCATTTGTAGTTCCCCAATGATTTTCATTGCTCCAGTAGCGTATGAAGAAAGATTAGCTTCTCGATTCGCAGATACAGAAATTTTTGAATTACGTCGTATTCAAAAAGGAGAAGACGGAAAAGGAATTGAGAATTTCTTCTTAGAAACTTTCTACCAAAATGGAGCGACAGGGGTTCATTTAGTAACAGAACAAACGTCTCTTGCGGCAGAAGGAATTATTGCAGCACCTGATTATACAGGAGTAGCAGAAGAAGAGATTCCAGTGACAAATCCTGATGCGATGAGATGGATTTTATTATTAGGTCAATTAGGATTCCCACAAACAGAAGAGCAAAAAATTATGCACGGCTTATACTATCGTTTCTTATGTTTAGAATTACCAAAAGCAAAATTCTTAACACCAATTAAATTAGAAAATGCCGATCCAAATGCTCAAGTTGATTTACAATCTGGAGAAAAATTAAATGTTGCGATTTTACCAGGGAAAGATGAAAAAGAAGCAATGGTCTTCTACACAGATTGGAAGAGACTAAGAGAAATTTATGATGAAAGCTGGAGCGGTATGATTCAAACTTTATCTCAAGTAACTAAAGCTTTCGATGTAGTCATTAACCCATCAGAAAATCCGGCTCTTGGATGTTATGTTAACGATGAAATGTTTGAAGAAATGAAAAAAGTAGATTAATGAATCGAGGTTGTTCGACAAATCCTGTTGGTGAGAATTCACCAACAGGATTTTTTACATGCAAAAAAGAGAAATCCGAGTTATGATTAAGTCGCCTAAAACCAAT
>QWCR01000147.1_pt1 | contig 25116 bp, 27 predicted proteins | sample 1972581 | NCBI WGS metagenome assembly QWCR01 (sample SAMN09866703, study PRJNA288562) | Human oral metagenome isolate pre4_saliva, whole genome shotgun sequencing... | isolation source: mouth | host: Homo sapiens | place: USA: California
CGAAAGCTTGAACCACTTCTCCGTGGGCTCGACGACGAAATCGATCACTACGACGGCTTTCCCGTCGTCCGAGACCTGAGCGCCATAGTGCACCTCGATCTGCCTCTGCTCATTCCACCCGAGCTGGTCGCCCAAGGAAATACCCTCGAGGCCGATGCCGGCGTAGAACTCATTGAGACTGACGCACATCTCACGGAGGAGAGTGTAGTTCAGTTCATTGACGACACGGTCAATCTTGTTGACGGTGGACTTGAAATAACGGCCGCTGTAGGCGTCGTAAAACAGGACGTCGCCCTCACCACAAACCACAGCGGCTTCACGAGGAAATGGATCCATCTTGGACGCGGCATTCTGGGAGATCGCCTTCTCCTCCGGACCTAGGCGATCCTGGACGGAGGCGCGATAACGGTCGTACACCTGACGTGTGCCCTCGTAGGCAAGGAGCAGGGACGACTCGCGCTTGACCGAGATGCTGTGAGCGCCGATGACGCAAGCGCCCGTAGCCAATATGGCGATGGCCGGAGGAGCGTAGATCTTAGCGTAGATTTTGATTCGCTGCTCCTTGGTGAGGCGCTTGAAGTCGTCGATATCCCACTCCTGCATCTGGCGGTCCGCATGGACGCTCAGAGCGACCGACGCTCCGATACCCAGCAGCGCCAGTCCGGTGAGGATATGATGCGAATTGCGTACGACGAAGTCCTGGGCGACTTTGACGAATGCGAGGTTCATTTGCTCTCCTCTCCAATATTGATGAGTGCTTTATACCACTCGTTATCTTCCAGATTGGCCTCGCGCTCCCGAATGTAGTCACGATACATCGTCTTTACAGAATCACTCACGCTACTCTGGATAGCATTAATGAGCATCTGCTTGGCGACTTCGGGGGCTACGTCGGCTGGAACCGTGAGTGTGACCTTCTGTGTATTTGTGATGGGATCCAGATCGGAGAATTCCAGCTGGATGTCATCGTGATCCATTTGCGTTCCTTTCTTCTAGGAGAGAGTCTTTTCCCCAGACGGCGTTGAGTAGCGTCTCTTTAACATCCTCGAGGTCGAAGCCGGCGGGGACCACAAGAGTAAATGTCTGTCTATTGTTGCCGAGATCCAGTTTGCGAAATATTGTCCTAACCAACGGCTCCTGGTCCATGTTCGTTCCTTTCTCGAGAAACCTAGAACCCGGGTAGGGTTCTAGGGATGAGGTGGTCAGTTGGCGGGAGCGTTCTGCTCCGCGATCTTCTTGTTGAGAGCTCGCTTGACCTTCTTCTCAATCACCTTGCTGGCGTAGTGGTTGAGGGCGAAGGAGGCGGCGAGGGCTGCAACGGCAAAGACGACGCGGGTCATGATGGTTCCTTTCAGATGGGGGTCTCATTATAAGCCATGCAGAATCCGCGAAAACCTATGCCCCTTGTTAGGGGGCACGGGCGTTAGAGGCTAGAGTCGTGGTCGTTGATGCTGGAGAAGTCCTTCTTCGAGACCTTGTAACGGGAAAGCACCCACTTGACGATGGCGTAGATTCCAACGCAGTAGATGACAGACTTGACAAGGTTCTCGACGAGGCGGGAGATCAGCATGATCAGTCCTTTCGGTCTATAGGTCTCATTATATGCCCTGCTGATTCTGCGAAAACCTAGAACCCGTGAAGGTTCTAGGCGTGAGAGTCACTTCTTGGTAGAGTTCTGTCGGAAGATCTTCTCGATATCGGCCCAATCTTCTTCGAGATACTTCTCTACATTGTCGGTCTCCTGGGCGGACGGAGTCGAGGTAAACTTAAGGAGATGCCGCTGGCGGCGGACGGTCTTCTTGAGCTCCTTGATCTGCTGGCCTTGGGCGTAGACGGTGTACAGAAACATGACGAAGGAGATGAAACCGAATGCGATGAAGATGTTGGACATGATGCATTCCTTTCGTGAGGGGTCTCGTTATAGCGGTTGTGAAATCCGCGTTCCAATTTTCCCACCCGGGAATTTTTGGATTTCGAAAATCAGAACTTTTTGGAAAAACCTAGAACCCTTGTGGGGTCCTAGGCTTTCGTGTCTCAGATGCGGATCTTGGCGACGAATCCGAGTGCCTTGGAGGCGACGGGGAAGATCTGCTCAGCCTTCACGATGGCGAGGATTCCGAGGATGGAGCCGGCGGCGCCCACCACAGCATCGGGGCTGGGGCAGAAACGACGGTGTTTTGCGTCTTGAATCTGCTCAAGCTCCTTGATGCTGCGGAGAGCTTCGCGATAGGCTTCACTGTCGGGATCCATGCCGTCGATGAAAGCGTAAGCCTCTTCGAGGGCCTTCTTGGTGTTCGGCTTGTTGTCGGACATGGTATTCCTTTCAAATGAGGGGTATCATTATAGACCATGTCGATCCCGCGGATCGTCAGACCTCGGAGACCTTCAGAGTGGCCGTGTCCTTCTTGGTCATGTCCTGAGCAGGGGTCTCCAGAGCGGCGTAGACCTCCTGATTCTTGTGGTCCACATGGAGCACGCCGTCAACCTCGGGCTCGTAGTTCTTGGCTGCAAGACCGAGCAGAGCGCCCAGGAAAGTGTCGAGAGCGGTGATGGTACCCACAACCGCCTCAGTGTGAGGGAAACCCCACAAACCCGCCAGGGCGAGATACAGGGTGGCGAGGGCAGGAAGCAGGATCTGAGCAATCCACTTCAGAGTGTTGTAGGTCTGATTCGACAGCGACATAGCGCTTGTCCTTTCTTCGGGTGTCAGGAAAATGGATCGGAAGCCGGTTCACGGCGTCCATTACCTTTTCGGCAGTCCCGTTTCCGCCGAAAGTGTGGTAGGGCTGATACAGATACTTCTGCAAGTCCTCAAACTCATCGATGGTGATGTAACCCCGGGACAGATATGCGGTTCCCATAGCCACGATCTGGTTGTGCGCTAGACCCAACATTAGCTGAGTCTTGGCGTCATGCCTTTCCGCACGTTTCTGGAGATACGCCCAGAGACCAGTACTGGTGAGAACGGAGCCGAATATGGTGATCACCAGCTCCACAGTATGAGACATTTAGCCTCCGATAGAAACGATTGGGCGCACCCCGTACTTCTCGGTCCACTGGGCCCAAGTGATTCGACGCTGGTCGCCGTAGTACAGTCCGAAGTAGTCCTTAGAGATCTGATCCCGGAGCCAGAAGGACTCGCCCGGGGTCGGAATCGGGTTGCCAACACGGAAATACGAGAACTGACGCGAGATTGGACCGATGGTGTGCGTGTCGCCGTTGATGCGGTTGTGCACAAGATATGAGCCGAACATCTCGAACTCGGACGGAATGGTGAGTTGTGGGTACTCCCAGGTCCAGTCCTTCTCCGTGCGCTCCCAGGCATTCCCGGTGTTCTCATAACCGTGCGGCTCCATAACGGGGAATGTCCGGAAGTCCGACATGGTGAATACCTGGGTGAGCGTGGAGAAACGAACCATGCCATTGGCATAGTCTCGTCGCATCTTGGAACCGTTCCAGCCGTTCTCGCACCAGCCAGACTCGCCAATATTGTCGATCCCGAGGTTACGGTCGCTCATGACCGTGATTCGGTGCTGATTCTCGCCATTCGGGTAGTCCAGCCACCGATCGAAGTCGACGATGATCCACTTGCAGGAATTATCGTTGTACTGCCAGTAGTCACCCAGCCACAAGCCGTCGAACGTCCCGTTTCGAATGGCAGCCTTCTGAGCGGGCGTCATGACTCTGCCCAGGTTGTTGCCCCGAGTAATGACTCGCTTGAGATTCGGGTCGTTGTTGAAGGAGTTGAGGAAATCGTTCTTGTTGTTCAGAGTGATCTGCTTGGGTTGCATGACACTCTGAGCCCACTGAGCATACTGAGCGCCAACCCTACCGCGGCAGTCCGTAACTTCGAAGTCTGTGTTCGTCTTGGCTCCCCTGGGGACCCGAATATAGGCGATGATGACCTCGAAGGTGTCGTTCGTCTGGGTAGGCTGCGGAACACCACCGCCCGAAGTTCCCTGAATAACACGAGTACCGGCGGAGCGAACGCTAGGTGTCTTGTCGACTCGGAGGACTATTGCATCGTAACGATCGCCGTCCGTAGCGCCCTCGGTGAGTGCGTAGACCTTGTTCGCGTCGTTCTCAATCCAGTGCCCCTTGAACCAGGCGCGACCAGACTGTACGATGATCTCTCGTCCAGAGCCCTTGGCCACTTGATAGCCTCGACCCCAGTTCTGGAATATACCGTCCGAGATGACTCCGTCGAACATGCGGCCGAAGTCGTCAGCGGAGTACTTCCGGTCCCCATTGATGGAGACGAAGAATCCTGATTTCTCTGTCATGTAATGTTCAACCCCGGTTTCGACTTCTGAATATCGGACAAGGACGTGAACGTCGGGTAGAAGACGTCGCCCTCCGAGTCCGAGGACGTACGGATGTACTCGGTCACCCGAGCGATGTCCTGCTGCCCGAACTCGTTCTGGATCTGCACGAAATCGCCTAGGAAGAAGTCCTCGTTGTACGTATACATAGACTGCTGGGCAGCCTCACCCGAGAACATCTCGATGGGCATGTGACGCCATAGCTCGGTATTGCACTGCTCGTGGATTTGGCGATAGATGGATTCGGGGTCGATCGAAGCCACACCACTAATACCAGTCGCGGTCGAGGTCATGTACCCGTTTGTGTGTTCGATCGACGGGTTTTGAAAATAACCTTCCCGAAGCCCGAGTCCTTTGGTACCAACGGTGACTGAATTATTCTGCATCGCGGAATCTCGGTTATCATCGAGATACTCTTTTGTATTGACCTGCAAGCTCAGGGGTACGGTGAATTTCACAGCGCCCGAGAATATCTTGGTCCGCGTGGATACCTTGGATTTGAAATAGGTAGCCTTGGACAGGTTATCGTACTTTGGGGAGAATACCACAGGAGGGCGTTCGCCTTGATTGAATGTTCGGTTCACGCCGTTATATGTGTACCCGTACCAGTAATACGGATCTTCGCCGTCATACTCGATAGCCCATCCGGACATAGTCAAGTCTGTGAGATTTTGAACCAGTTTGTACCAGGAGCCCTCCATAATATACGGATCGACATCGTCATAGGACGTATGAGTGTATCCGGCGTTCGCCGTCACGTTCCGTACGGTACCGTTGGCGTTCGCCCTGATGTTTCCGATATCTAGCGAGGAAACCGGTCGGCCCTTGCGAATTCCATCGGGTAGCTCATCGACCGAATACCAACCGAACCCAACGACGTGTCTCTCGTGCGAAGCATCAAGAGAGTCTCTCTGCTTGAATAGCAGATTGGTGTAGTGCTTGATGACGTCTTTGACTTTCCCCTTGGTCCGCTCGTGCATGCACAGCCTGGTCCCCTCCCAAATGGGATAGGGGTGCATAACACGTCGGTCCAATATAGACTCGAGGCTTCGACCGCTGATCGTCAACAGCGACTGTTTGCTGTACTCCGTGTTGAGCTCGACCTGCTCGATGATCATGAGCTTGTTCGTGCCCTTGGTGTACAAGTAGTAGTCGAGTTGATAGATCTGCAGGTTTTCCAGGGTGCCAGGAACCGTTAGTTTAAAATCGCCGAAGCCGTGGAACCTCTCAGTCCAGACGATGGATTTGTAGTCCTCGCAGATATGCTGGAGAACCATGGCCTCGTCAAAAACCGCGAGATACATGTCACACCCCCTGGAAGAGAACGTCGGTCGAGAAATATACGTCAGTGAGATTCGGATCGTTCATGGCAATCTGGAACTCATTGACGCCAGGCCTAAGTTTGAGCCAATCAGAGTTACGATCCAGCGCCGCTATGAACTTATCCTTTCGCCCGCCTCGATTTCGGACGATGGACTTGCGCCCTGTCCTAGAATTGACCGTGACGATGTCGCCGCCCACGATGGGATCGACCTTGTAGTAAGTCTTGTCAAGAAATGCCCCGGTGAGTTTGAACTGGTCTCCGGAGAATGTCTCGGTCACCGTGATCGGAAGCTTGGCCCCTGGGCGGAACGTGAAGACCATGGTGAACCCGGTCTCAACATCACCCTCGTAATCTATCGTGGCGGACAATAAACCGCGGTCCTTGCTGAACTCCAATGACGGAGATGGCTGATCCATGAAGTCAAACTCGAAAGAGGGTATCTCCCGGGACCACTCGAGGTTCTTGTCGATACTGGTGTCTGCGTCATGCCAGTAAGCATCTGGACATAGGATGGAGATATTGATCTCCTGCTCCTTCGAGAATATGTCCGCCTCAACCGCCTCAACATACCCCTCGGTCTTGACCCTGCGCTTGTCCGTGTTGATATACACAGTCATGAGCTGTTTGATCTGGAACCAGGAGTATATGCGTTGCCTGCTGGTCTCGATATCGGGCATGGGCAACGGCGCGAGTTTGATCTTGAGGTTCCTCATTCCCGCCCTCGCGCCGTTGAATATAGCCACATCCGTAAGAGCCAGTTCAGTCGTGTTGATCGAGGCCTTCGTAGCCGACAGGCCGTCAACGGATTTGACAGCTACACCAATCCCCCAAGGATCCCTCAGAGGAAGAACGACGCGTTGCTGTCGGTACGTAAGAAACTCGATTGACTCAATCATAGCTCGTACATGGCTCCCTTCACCTGCTCGATCTGGTTGCGAGTCTGGCGGTAGATCTCAGCCTCGGACAGCGCCTTCGGCGAGTTGTTGTACTGGTTGAACACGAGACTTGTGCCCTGGTTGTACGTCTCGCTGGCGGCGGTGTCATTCGACTTCACCGGAGTGCTAGTAACGACTCGTCCCGCGAGATTGGCGGTTGCCGTCGACGCGAGAGTGCTGGTGATCTCCTCCTGAGGGAAGAGCTCGTCGATGCGATCTGCCTGCTCCTCGACCTGCGAGAGGTCTAGAACCGGTTTGATCGTCGGATCGGCGTTCTCTCCGAATGCGTTGTTCCAAATATCTTTCGTGTTACCGAAGCCCTTGGAGAACGCGTCCACGGTGTCCTGGGCCATGGTGGATGCCGCCGTAATACCCTGCTCAGTGTTCTCGGTGATACCGTTCGCAAGACCCTGCATCAGGAAATCACCGATCTCGTACATCACCCTCGAAGGAGAATGAATGCCGAACGCCGCTTTGACCTTCGAAACAACGGTGCTACCCATGCTCGTGACCGCACTGGCGATGGAGGAGAGCTTTTCGGTGATCGCATTCTTGAGGCCGTTGACCAGCTGAATACCAGCGTTCTTCATCTGCGCAACGCCCGTGGATACGAGAGTCCTGATGCCGGTGCTGATACCCCTAATTATGGCACTGATGAGTCGAACGCCCGCCTGAGCCATAGCCTCGGAATTGTTCTCGATCGCGTCTGCAAGTCCGTTTATGAACTTGATGACGGTCTTGGCCGCTGCATCGGTGATTCGCGGCATCTCGTCACCGAGACTGGTGATGAACGCCACGATACAGTCCGTAGCCTTCGTCCCGATCTCGGGGATCTTCTGACTCAGACCATCCAGGAAGGATATGAGTACATCCGAGCCCCTCTGGACCAACTGCGGCATGTTGTCAATGAGTGCCTGTGACAAGGTCAGGATCAAGAATATGGCGCAGTCGATCAGAGCCTGAGCGTTGTCGTATATGACCTGGATGATCGCCAGGAGGATCGTGGTCATGAGCTGAACGAACGTCGGGATAGACTCAATCATAGCCTGAGCGCCAGACGTCAGGATAAGCTTGAGGTACTCGACGATAGTGCCCGAATTGTCGATGAGGACCTGCATGAAGTTGATGAAGCCCTCGCCGAGCGCCGTACCCATCGCAGGCATCCGCTCGATGAAGCCGTCGACCGCAGCGAGGAACGTCTGGACACCATCGGCGCCTGAGGTCGACAGGTTCGCAATGGCATCAACCAACTTAGCGATACCCTCGGTCGCTAGACCAACACCCATCCCGATCATCAGGATGGCGCCGCCCAGTGCAAGTAGTCCGACTGCGGCGAACTCAGCAACATAACCGACAGCCACAAGAGCGGCCAGTCCCAGAGCCATGATGGCAATACCCTTGCCCGCCGTGGCCCAGTCCATCTCACCCAGCATCCTCATCACAGGTGCCAGGAGAGCAAGCGCCGCTACCGTCACGAAGAGACCCGCCGCACCAGCGAGGCTTCCCCCGCCAATGGAGCTGATCCCCACGAGAACGGCCAGGGCCGCTGACATCATGACCAATCCCTTGAGATAGTCGCCCCATGGCATGGAGGCGAAGCTCTCAATATCGCTGGCTATGAGCTTAAGCGTCGCCGCCAGGACCAGGATCGTTAGAGCCCCAACAAGAGACTTGCCGCCGGAGAGCTTGTCACTTCCGAGCCTTTCAACAGTGAACGTCAAGGACGCCAGGCAAATATCCATAGCGATGATGCCCTTGATTGTGTCGCCCCAAGACAACTCACCGATCTCAGTTAGGACTTTCGCAATTTGTCGCATGGTAAATGCCAGCGCAAGGAATGCGAATGCCGAGGCCTTCTTGATCTTGACCGTGCCCATCTGGGACATCATGGTCATCATCTTCATGATAAGACCAAGTGCCAGAACACCCTGTGTCAGGTCGGACAGACTCATCTCACCGAGTGGTTTGACCGCATAGGCAAGGAGCATGACGCCGATACCCAGTGGAATTGCCGTGAGAGCGAACGCCAGGATATCCTTGTTCTTCTTGGTAGTCGTATCGGCCACCATCATCAGCATCTTTATGACTGCGAAGAGCCCAAGGGTTCCCTTGAGGATATCATCCCAGTCCATGGTGCCGATGTTGTTCAGCGCCTTGCCCAGTAGGAGTGCGACTCCGGCCAATACGACCAGCGCCAGCATTCGCTTAGCGAGCCCCTTCGTGTCCTTGCCTTCGCCGGCGCTGGACAGCTCGTCCTCCGCCTTCTTGAGCATGTTGAACATGAAATATAGAGCTGCACCAGCGGCCACAATCTTGCCTGCCGGGATCTGGGCGACGACCCAGAGCGCAGCGGCCAGAACGAGAACGGCTCCGGCGAGAATAAGGACAGTGGTGGCCTTGACTTTGGCGGTCGTAGCCTCCATTGATTCCTTGAACCCGTCGATGACGTCCTTGACACTGCCGAGTATTCCAGCGAAGTTGGATCCGGCTTTGCCCCACTCCTTGAAGGTGTTGATAACATTCCGGGCAATTGCGAGGAATGTAACCAGAGCGCCCGTCTTGAGGATGGCGTCGAATATGCCCCCGTAGTCGCCGTTGTCGGCCATGTTCTTGAGCTCAGCAAATGCGCCCTTGAACGGCTCGATGAGGGCCTTGGCGGCGATGACCGCGTAGTGGCCGACGGTGGACAGAACCTTGCCGATGCCGTGGATAAGCTTGACGAAGTTATGCCACCCGGACGTAGCCTTATCCTTGAGCTCAAGGTTGGCGATGAAGTCCTTTGTGGTACTCCAGCCGTACTTGACAGACTCGGCATACTCGCCCATGAGCGTCTTAAGGTCACTGAACGCCTTATGGAACGGTTTGGTGTCGAAGTCGAAGTTTAGAGTCGCCAGATTCTTGAGAACACCCCAGATACCGGTCCCGAGGGATGACAGAATACTGCCGATGGACGACAACCAGGCAATATCGGGCCCGTTCTGCATGGCCTCGGCCCACTCGCTGAACTTGGTGGACACCTCGTCGTAGAGTGCGGCCAGTCGCTCCATCTTGGGAGTCAACCAGTCGCTGACAACGATGGCCTGCTTGTTGATGCACTCAGTCAGCCAGATGATGAAGCTGGTGAGTTTATCGATCGCCGGAATAAGATGGTCAGCCAGGTGCTGCCCCCAGAAATATGACTTCTTGTAGGCAGACTCAAACAGCTCGACAATCTTGTTCTTGAGCTTGGTGAACTTGGACTCGTTCGCCTCAGCCGTGTCGCCGGCTTCCTCGGTGGAATCGCTGGTGATGCCGAGTGCCTGCCCGACTTCCTGGGCGCTCTCCTTGAGCTCCCGGAAGGGACCGACGATGGCTTCCTTGATTCCAGAGCCCGCAGACTTCAGAGCCTCCCACAGGTTGTCCCAGGCCTCCTTGAGGCGCTTGAGGCTGGGCGTGATCTCATCATGGAATCCCTCGGAGAAGTTGCCCCAAATACGCTTCAGGCCGTTACCAGTCCAGATAAGGGCCTTGATAACGTTCTCGGCGACATTCAGACTCTCATACCAACTCTGAACGGCCTCGACACTCTCCAGGAGACTCCAAGACCAACCTGCGGTATGACCGCGGAGGTTGGAAATGATGGCTCCTAGTCCCTTGAGCGCTCCGCCGGCGATCCATCCGATAACCTTGGCGAAGTCGGTGAGAACCAGTACACCTATTTTGACGATTCGGAAGAACGACTCGAAGTAGTTGCCGATCGACTCGACCGTGGCCTCGCTGGGGACCAGCTTAGCCATGAAGTTCGCGAACGCCTCGGACATCGCGTACAGACCCTCGGCGGACGGACCGCTGAAGACCTGCGAGAACGCCTGACCGATGCGCTGGAGCGGATCCCACATGGCGTGGAACAGGGAAGCGAGACCCTCAAGGACCTTCTCCCTACCGCCGAGGTCTGCCCAGCCCTGAAGGAGAGCGTTCCGGGCGTTACCCATCTGAGTGATGATACCGCTCGGACCCGTGAGGAACGCTCCGACCTTGGTCCACAGTTCCTTGGCCTGTTCAAAGTCACCGAAGATGATTCTGAACGACTGACTCCAGGATGAACCGAGCTCCTCACCGATAACGCCCATCAACTGCGAGAACGTCTTGATGTCCTGAGCCGCGGACATACCAGTCTTGGCCAGTTCCTGGATCTGAGCTACCTGCTCCTCGGTGTACCCCATGGAGAGGAGCTGCTCGTCGGTGTACTCACCGGCCATCTGCTTCAGAGTCTCCATCATGATCTCCTGGGTCAACCATCCCTCTTGGAGGGAGAGCCTGAACGACCCGTTCTTGGCGATCATTTCGTCGACACTCTTGCCGTGGACCTTGGCTGTCTGAATCAGCTGGTCCTGGAACTGCTTGGTGGCAATGCCGGCGTTCTCCAGGGACATCCAGTCCTGAAGCTTCACTGTTCCCGCGGCCATGGCCTGCGAAAGCTGGTACATAGCCCTCGAGGTGGACTCGGAGTTGGCGCCAGCGACGGCCGCCCAGTTCGCCAGACCCTTAATCGACGCGACCGAGTCGTCCAGTCCGATACCGGCAGCGGTGAACTTACCGATGTTGGACGTCATCTCACCGAAGTTGTAGATGGTCTGGTCCGCGTAAGTGTTCAGCTGGTCCAGAGCCGCGTTAACGGTCTGGATCGTCTCGCCCTTCTGGGCAGTGTTGGCGAGAATGGTCTGAACGGAGTTAAGCTGGAGCTCGTACTCCTTCATGCCGTCGATAAGCGGCTGAACCGTGAAGCTCGAGAGCATCGAGGAGCCGACTTCTGCGATCTTTCCGCCGATGCTGGCGAGTGCGCCGAAGGCGATCGACTGAAGAGCCGAGAATTTGCTCGTAGTCTCGGCAATGCCCGCCTGGGCCTCCGAGAAATTAAGGTTCTTGGCGGCCGCTGAGACCTGATTGATCCCCTCGACACCACCTCGGAATGCCAATCCCTCTTCAAGCTTCTTAACTCCGTTGAGAGAGTCTTGAACCCCGTTCATGAATTGGCCGTTGTTGAACTTTAGAGCGACGACCCGCTCCTCGATTGACGCCACTAGCCTCTCACCGCGCTTTCAAGCTGCTTGACGATGCTGTCGAATATAGGCCTGAGCGCCGGATTTATATAATCCACGCCCTGGACATAGCCACCGGTCCTGGTGCCATGCCCGTATTGCAATATGACTGCGATCGGGACGCCCTGCTCCACGTGGGAGTTGTTCCAGACCAGCGAGACTCGGTTTCTGCTCCGCTTGATCTCGTAAGACCAGCTGGATGCAGTGTAACCGGACCTGACCGGAGTAGCGGCAGCTAATGCAGCCACCCCGGCCTGTCCGCAGTCGTCGAGGAAATCGAAGAAGCGGCCCTCTTTGAGTCTCTCAAGCCACTTCCCCGTGTCCATCCTCGAATCCATCTCCAGCGTAAATGCCGGACTCATGCGGCCCTCTCACAGGCGGCCGCGATACCTGATACAATGGCGCCCATGGCTCCTCGAGACCATCCGGTCTTGAGCTGGTCAGCGTCGGCGGGAATATGCGCAACTGTCGGGAGACCTGAAGCCTTAAGGGCATCCCATGTGGTCTGTGGCGCATTGAACTCCATGGACAGAATATCGCAGACCTTCCCCGCTAGGAAGTTCGGATACCATTCCTTGGTTGTGTCCGAGGCGTACGCATACCCCCAGGTCTTGAATCCGCGTGCTCGCATTCCGTCGAACGCCCACTTGGAGTCTCCGTAGGACTTGAGTATGACCTTCTGCTCCATGCCCTTGAACATGTCGCAAATGGCCTCCCACTCGCCGAGTTTATGCTTCGGATCGAAGACGATGACGTGACTCTTGGAATACGTGTCCATCAACCAATCGATCGTCGCCGGCATGTACTGGGTCTTCGACGCCTCGGCCTTGATCTCCGCCCAGGTATACTCGTCCGCGTTCTTGGTTAGAGCCGGGACAAGACGCGACAGACTCTTATCGTGACACCCGAACCAGACGCCGTCCTTGCTCCGAGCGGCCGAAAATTCCAGCGCGTGAGCGTGGTAGTCGACCGCCTGGGTGTACCCGATCTCAGTGTGCTCGGGCCAGGACTGGGAGCCGCCACGATGCCCCACGATGAAATGAGGAATCGTGAGGAGCTCTGAGATCGTCTTGGCGCCCTCAGGAATTGCTCGCATTGTGACGGTTGGGGTCTCCCGAGTCCCGTCCCAAACGTTGACGCCAATCTTGGATCCGTCCGCGAGAGTCGGATCGAGCGAGTCGTTCTGCTCCTGAAGCCGGACGTCGACACCGAAGAGGGCACACACGCCTGTTTCGCTTGGTGGCACGTAGGGTGACTGCGCGTATCCGACGACGATCGAAGACCAAGACCCGGTTGTAGACTTGCCCCAGGCGCCGTTAGTCACCGACTCGACGTTTTCCGGGAAAGTCGCCACGGGAGCAGTATTCACATCGTGCTGCACGAACCCCGTGAGCTGAGGAAATGGCCCGTTCTTCCAGTTGTCGGCACTCTCGGCCGGTGTACCGGGGACCAGACTCTTGACCTTGGTCCCGTCGAATACCATGAGCGCCGCAACGTGGCGTCCGTTGTGCGCTGGGTCCGGAGACTTCCACACAACGTTCTGGGTGTCGGCAGGATTTGCAACCATTTTGACGGCCACGGTACAAGAGCGAAGCTTGGCACTCGTAGCGTACTTTCCGGTCCATCCAGCCGGCGTGCAATCCTGCATGGTGCCGAACTGGCCACCCACTACGAGCAGCGCCCAGTCCCCAGCAACTGACGGAACGCTGAGTTTCTCGTCCTGGTTCTTGGAGACCGCGATACCCTTCATGGGAGACGCCATGATCAGACCTTTCGTACGATGACCGTGTTCGGAGGAGTACCTGCAGGCACCTGCTCCTCACGGCCGAGGATCAGGACATTCCCATTTCCCCCGCCTCCGCCACCAGCAGGACGATTAGTCTTGATGGTGACGTCAACGACGTTGTCCTCGCTCAGAGTTACCGTCTTGGTGGCGGGCCAGCCCTGGTCGTCCAGGAAGAGACGAGCGTTGGTGCTTCGGAAGAACCACACCATGCCATCGATCTTGCCGTTCTCTCCGGCAGTATCAACGTAGGTGGGGCCGTCATCGGGGTCGACTGTCAGCGTAGCGAACGGGGGGATGTCTCCTTTGACGTGACAGTAAGGCACAGCGGCCTCACTTCTTCTCGTCGAGCTTCGTGTTGATCTCGTTGAGAGCCTTCAGGATCTGGTCCTCCTTGTAGGAGACGTCCTTCAGCCAACCAACGATGGGGCCGTCGAAACGACGGCCGGCGATGCCGGCACCAGTCTGGTCGGAGACCTCGACAAGGCGGTCCTTGATCTCAGAAAGCAGATCGGTGGCGTATGACACTTCGAGTTCCTCTCCGCCGTCGCTCGTGCCTTGAGACGGACGGCCTTTGTTGTACCAGTAGCGGCATGCATCGGAGAATGGCACGCCGTACGCTTCGTAGGACCCATACATGGTCCCGGAATTGTAGCGAGACCCCACTCGGCGGAGGTCCTCGTAGGAATCACCCTCGGCATCGATAAGACCCTTGAGGATGGAGCAGCCGACCTCAGCCGACTTCTGCGGATCCCACCAGGCTCGGTCGGGGTCGTTGATGAAATACCCGTTGTAGGTGATCTGAAGCGGGCCAACGCCGTTCGAGGTGCCCCACTCGGAGACGATGGGCCAGAAGTAGTTCTTGAAGTTGTGCTCTGTGACCTCGCCCCAACCCGAACAGGCTCCTCCGGCGTCATGGCCGTAGATGTTGGCGCCCTCCTCACCGGTCTCCACCTTTAGGCAGCCGAGAGCGGCCCACCAAGGACATCCAGTTGCATCGGCGGCGCGAAGCACAGCTTCCTGGATGGAGGTTCCGGCAGATGACTCGGCGTGCGAAGGAGCTGAGCTGCCGTGGTTGTCCCGTCGACGAAGACAGTGCGTCCAGGATGCGGACTGGGTGTAAATGTGCTCGTCGTAAAGGACAGAGCGAACCTCGCGTTGGGTCTGATCCCCCATGTAACCGTCGGTGCTTCCGTCCTCAGCGATCCATGCCTCAGACAGGATTGTCGGATTGAGACCCGTCACAATGGCGACGTGCCCTTTACCGCCCGAAGCCGCCTCGGACAAGACGATATCGCCGATCTCAAATCCGCCGTCAGGCTCGTTGCCCGTCCAGGAATCCGAGATGTCGGCAAAGTTGCGCTGAGCGCACTCCTCCCGCAGTGAACCAGTCCAGGTCGACCGGGGGAAGTAGCCGGCAGTGAAGGGCTCGCCCCACTCGTGGTGAGCCGCGAGGTTGTAACACCCTGCGACGAGGGCCGAACAGTCAGCGTTGGCGGGCGGATTGATGAGCCAGCCGTCCCAGTCAGATCGATCGTAGAAGGTCCAGCGATCTGGCTGCGAGTAGCCGACATCGGCGACGTCGGCGTAGTACCTGGCGCAGGATGCTGCGTATTGAGATACAGTCATTTTGACCTTTTCAGCCGTTGGAGTTCTCGATGGGAGCAAAGACCGTCGGAACGATCCTATTGCCAACTTCCTTGATCCACATGACTACCGTGTTGTTGGGCCGAACCTCGATGGTTGAGCCGTCGATGGTTCCATCGCCCTTTGGAAGTGGGAAGCAGGTTCGGGTCTTCACTTGGAACGCTGCGGGTATGTCGGCGAGCCGACGCTCAGTGTTGATTGGGCCGCTGAAGTTGGCCCCCTGCCAGCCGTCACCCTTGATTCGGATGTAGACGGTCCCGGCCATGACCCGATACTGGTAGGAGCCCGCGCCTTCGCCGGAAGTGATCTCTTTCCAGCCAGTGTCGAACGTCCCGTATCCGGAAGCGGCACGGGAGTTGAACCAGACGACCTTCTCGGGCATAGATTCCTTGAGGTCGATCATCTTCTGTTCCGAGGAGCCATCCTTTCGGACGACCCGTACCAGAGCCTTGGACCCCTCGTAGAAGGGCACGTCTAGCTCGAACTCGGGATTCGCGCCAAGGGTGATCGAAGCGTCAGTGACCCCATTACTGGGGGAGATGTAGACGGTACTAAACGGACTGGCCTCTCCCCGAACTTTGCCGTGGAGAAGAGGAGTGACACCAGGCATACTAACCTCTTGAGTTGTACTTGGCCCGTCTCGCCGCGTTCAGAGCCTGATTCTGTCGAAGCGTGGCGGCGGTCGACATCTTCTTGTCGGGTTGGTTCTTGACGTTGCACACTCGAATGAGTGTGAGAAGTCTGTGAAGGTGCCAATGCTGGCACTCGAACGGAATCTGGAGAGCGACCATCCAGTAATAGACCAGCTCTGACGTGATGGTGTTTCGGCTGGGGCTGGATCCCTCAGCTTCCACGAACGTGGTGGCCGTCATCGAGTCTTCGATGTACTCTCGGATCCGTTTCACGTTCTCCATGGACAAGTGCGAGTAGACGACGGGGTCGACGTCATTCAGGGTCATGCACTTGATGTAGTCCAGGACCTGCTCTTCAGTGAGCTTCTCGTTGCCAATGTACGGGATGTGCCATTTGGACTCCCATTTTGACAGAGCGACGAGACTGTGCTCCAGCTCGAGGTCGCCCTCGAATCCGTTGATGAACTCGTTACGATCCTCGTCATAGAGCTCATCCCCGACGACGTGAATCGTCAGCATTCGTTCCTCCCTGGAGTCACCACGGACCCCGGAGCGCATCACGGGGTCCGTGGGAGTTGTCAGCCAGCAGCCTTGACGGCGGCGATGACCTCGTCAGGAGTCGGGAGCTTGGCGTCGTTAGTGCCGTCGCCCCAGATCAGCTTCTCGATGACGGTCATGCCGTTCTTGCCGATGACGCTGGAGTCGAGGGTGACGACACAGGTCGGCTTGTGGTCGGTAACGTTCACCGGGGTGCCCTTGAAGGACCACGAGAAGGTGATCGCCTCAGGGGAGTCGTTGATCGTACCGTAGGACCGCTCCGAGGGGGAGGCGGCCAGACCGTACAAAAGGTGCAGCTTGTAGCCGTAGTTGTTCTTCTGCTGGTCGTTACCCTTGATGGTGCGGTATGCCAGCCCGAAGGAGGAACGCTCCTGCTGACCGATGACGACCTTGTCGACGATTGCCGAGCCGTCACACTGGAGCCACTCGTCCGGGTAGGTGTAGGCCTCGATCTTGCCCTCGAACGTCTCCGCCGAGGTCAGAGAGAGGTACTTGATGTTGTCCGCGTACAGGTCGGTCTGCTCCGCACCAGACGGGGTCTCAGTCACGTTGGTGAGACCCGACCAGGCGACGCCCTTGCTGTAAGCGCCAGTGGCGGGGTTGACGGGGAAGAGGACCCCACGGTCCACACCAGTCTCATAGAACTTCTTGCCCGTCTCGTCCCATGTGAGGACTGCCATCTATACTCCTTGGTAGATGTTGAACACGTCGTGATGAAGGTTGTGCGAGACGAAGTGCCTCTCGAAGGTGGACATAGGCATGTCTGCCAGGACGTCCAGTACCGGCTCGTCAGGATTCCTGCTAATGAGGGTGACCGAATAACGCGGTGTGTACATCCAGTTGGTGTTGTCCCCGAACTTCGAGTCGGCTCGACTCCGTTCGTACACGATGCACGGGTAGGTGAGCTGGACGGACTCCGGGGGTTGGAAGTAGACGTTCCTAGAGCCCAGTGCCTCGACGAGTTTCTGGTGGAACTCAAGGCGTTGGGCCATTGTACACCTCTCCGAGGTTGAGGATGAGACGGGGGCGGCGGACCTCCACGTTTGTGACTACCCAGCACGCCCCCATCCACCTCACATACTTGATGGCGAAGAAGTTCTCCTCGGCGTAAGAGTCGGCCAAGATGGAGATCTCGTTGTTGAGCCGGAGATTCTGGAGAACCTTCGGCTCGCTGTCGTACTGCTTCTGGGAACGGTTCACGTCCCCATAGTACTCCCTCTCCGTGACCTTGTCCTCGAACACTCCCGGCGATGTCTCGACGGCGTGCCCGTAACCTATGCTTCCGAAGAATCTTGCCATTTTGACCGGATCAGGCCGTAGCCTTCTCGATGACGATCGCGGACTTGTACTTCGTCAGAGCGCCCGAGCAACGAGCCTCCAGCAGGTACTTCTGCTGGTTGAAGTCGATGTCGAACTGCTCGAAGAAGGAGGTCTCGCCGCCCTTGTCGGCACCCATGGTGTAGTCCTGCATGTTGACGATGATGCCGAGCAGGTTCTGCGTCTTACCGGCGACGTCGCGCTTGGCGCCCTCCATGACCTCAACCTCGATGACATCCGAGACGTTCAGGGCGTTGGCAACGGCCTGCTTGGTCTCGTAGATGTAACGCTTGTTGATGTCCTTGATCTCGAGCATGTCGCAGACGAAGGCATTCGTGGTGAACAGAACCGGCATGCCGGAGCCCTTGTAGAACTTCCGGGACCGACGAACCACATCGATGATGTCCTCGGTCTTGGCGTCCTTGTCGATCAGAACCTTGTGGGAGAACAGCTCGTCATCCTTCCAGATCGGACGGATGTTGCTCTCCTTGATCTTGTCGGGGTCGGACACCTCACGACCATCGCCGATCAGGACGGCGCGAGCTAGATCCTCCTCGAGGGCGAAGCGCAGGTTCTGCTGCATCCAGGCGACGACATTGAACGTGGTGATGTCGAGGACATCATCCCGGTCGATCTTCGTCTTGTTGTAAACGGTCGTCGGCTCGGTCTTCCGGTTGGCGACCTCGTAGACGACGTCCTTCTTGCGGCTAGCCTTGACGTAGCCCTTGGCCCGCAGGTCGTCAGCGGTCAGGTTGGACCACTGAGTCTTGACGCGAGAGAAGGGCGTGTGCCTGGAACCCTGGAGAACCTTGGCAACCCAAGAGTTCTCGCGCATGATGCGCTGTGGCTCCGGGTCCAGGTTGGTGGCGTCCGGGAACAGAAGCTCCGGGTTCTTGATACCGTAGTCCTGAGCGTGAGCCAGGACCGCGGTGCGGAGCGTCATGCCAGGCTGACGAGCCTCGGCGAAGATAAGCTCCTCGTCGGCGTGAGTGAGGTGCGGGCCCATTAGCGCACGAGCGTCGCCCTCGAAGATGTTGGAATGCATCAGAGTATCACCCCCGAAGTCGCCGTGCTCGGCGTCCTCATCGTAGTCTTCGTCGTCATAGTCCTCATCGAACTCTTCGTCCTCGTCGAAGTCCTCATCGTCGTCAACGTCACCGCTGATCTCCTCGATAAGGGCAGCAACAGCCAGACGCTGGTCATCGTCGAGGGTCTCGAGGACATCGGCGACCGTGAGGTCGTCCTCGTCGTAAACCTCGTCTTCGTCCATGGATTCTGTGTCCTCCGTTGTTTCTCCGGAATCGTGCGAGAGCGTGAGACCGGAATAAATGACGGCCTCGTCCTCGGACTCGGTCCATGAACCATCCGAGTGCTCCAGAGCAACGTTGTCGATCAAGGCGCCCGGGTTGGCCCCGGACAGGACCATGGAAACCTCGACGATGTTGCCGTGAATAACGTCAGCCCCTCGCTGGTCGAGGCGGTTGGCGTAGATCGAGAGAGCCTTGACGTCGCCGTGCTTCACGAGCTCCTTGGCGTTCTCGGCGCCGGGAGTGTCGTTGAAAGCGCAGTAGGCGTAAACGCCCTCATTGCGATTCTCGAGCAGTGCGTGCCCGAGAACGTTGTCGACGGCGTTGTGCCCATGCTGCCATACAAGCGGCACGCGCTGGCCGTCATTCTCCTTGAACGCATTATGCTTGATAGTGCGTCCGTCGGAGCAGGTCAGGTCGTTCTTAGTGGCCCAGCCACTGAAGTCGAACTTCATCCTTCTCCTCTGACTTGGCTCATCGGCATGCTGAGCACTGACTGAACATCAGGACCGGAGTCCGGAATATCCCCCTCGCCGTCCAGGGAGGTGTCACCCATCTGCGGGTTGATGTTCGGGTTCTGCAACTGATCCGCCTGCTCGTTCGGGGATGGCGGAAGACCGATCCTCGTACGAGCCTCGTTCGGCGTGATGACCTGGTCTCTGAGCATGGTATCCAGGGACGTGACGATCTGGCTCGGAGGAACATTCTTGAACGGATCGCGGATGTACTGAACGGCCTGCCCCTGGGTGCGCGCAGTCTTCGTGAGGAAGGCCTTACTCATCCCATCGGCGAGTGCCGAGAGCACAGGCTCCACGGCCCGGTTCCAGTAGTGCGTCCAGACGATCTCCGTCGCAGTGCCCTTGAAGACGTCCTCCGAGATACCCAGTCGACTCATGAGCTCAGCGGTGAGGAACTTGATCTGATCGAGCAGATTGTTCTCCGCCGGGCGGTTCAGCTGAGTGATCTTCTCGGAACCGTCGGTGTAGGCGATCCCATGTCCGCCCTTGCCTAGCTGGTCCTCGATGGACTGGATGCGGTTCTCTGCCCGCTGGCGCATGGCCTCGGTCTTGACGACATAGGGGAGCTGAATGATAATGTCCAGCTTTCCGGTGTACGTCTTCTCGTCGGCCAGGTCCAGCATGGAGAGCTTGCGGCTCAGTCGCTTGAGGGTTGAGTTCGGCTTGTTCATCACCTCATAGAGAGGATTCTCGATGATGGCGACGGTGCGCTTCGGCAGAATTACCCGCTGCTTGGTTGAGCGAGCCTGATTGTAGACCTCAACCTCGACCTGCTCGGGGAACCACTGGGTGATCCGCCCAACTCGCAGTTGCTTGATGTCGAAGCTGTTGTTGGTCCTTGGGTCCAGGTCTGACTCGACCGGAACGATTGCGATGACCCCCTCGTCAAACAGGGACAGCACGGCATCTTGGATGAATGCTCGGCCGCTCTGATCGATGTTGGGCTCCAGCATCAGGCAATCGTTCAGGGCTGACCGCCGAACGCCAACAAACGTTCCATTTTGAGCTGTGTCGACATGTCGGATCGGCGTGGCGGACACGTCGATGGCGATCATGTTGAACAGCGACGAGATGATCGACTTGTCGGCCGTCCATCCGAGCGCGAGCCGGTCGGCCCGTACGCTGTAGGAAGGACCGAGGTTCGATCGGTCGACGTCCCTGCCAGTGAAGGCGTTGTAGGCGTGCTGTAGTCTATCTCGCAGTCCTATGTCCTTCACCTCCTAGTCGAACATGTCCTTGTTGAGTTTGTAAGCGACCCAGGCGTCCATCAGGGCAGCGACCGAGTCGATCTTGTTCTCCCGTCGGGCCTTCAGGAGCTTGCGGTTCCCGTTGGTGTCCTCCAGGGTGATGGCGTTCCCCATCGTGAAGGTCATCATGGATTGGTCGAAGAGGAGCTTGCGATCCTCTGCCATGTCCTTGATCTCACCAAGGGGCACAGACTCGGTCCGGGCTCCCTGGATCACCTTCTCGATGCCGAACGGTCCGTTCTCGTTCTCCCAGCGGGTCACGAACTCTTTGGCGTTGTACGGGTCGAAGCCCAGGCAGCGCACGTCGTACTCGCAATCGGTGATGAACGCCTCGAGGTCTTCGTAAACGTTCATCATGTCAAGAACCGTACCCTCGAGCACCATGAGTGAGCCCTCCTGTAGGAACTCCTCGTACTTCTGACGAGTGGCTCCAGGAAGGCGCAACATGGTGCGCTCGGAAATGTAGCAGCGCGTCTTGACGCCAAACCTGCCCCGGCTGAGGGGGAACAAGAATGTGAAGGCGGTGAAGTCATCGCCTTGTGACAGGTCGACGCCGATGGAGCAAGGCATACCCCAGAAGTCCTGACGGTTGTGTCGCAGGGTCTCCTCGTAGGTGAAGAAGTACGTGTACCCCTCCATGGGAATGCCGAACCTCTTAGCCAGGATGTCGTTCCTAGCCGCAGGCACGTGCTCCGCCCGTTCGACGTCTCGCTGATATGTCTCGTAGGAGACGGTGGCCCCAAGATTTGGCTGGGCCTTCAACCAGGTCGACGGGTCCCCGACCTCCTTGAGGTCATCGAGCCTGTAGTAGAAGATGGAAGTGTGGGGATCCGAGTACTCTCCTCGAAGAATGTTGAGGAGCTCCATCTTCATGTTGTCGCCGGCCGAGTTCCTGACGGTACCCTCCGAGGACACTGCCAGGATAAGCCAGTCATCGACCTTGGACGCCCCCTGCTCGATGGCGCCGACCACGTCTTCACGAATATCGCCCGAGAGCCACTCGTCCACCGTGTTCATCTTGGTGCGGAGGCCCTGGAGTTTATCGATTGACATAGGTCGAACCTCGAGCAGGCTGTTAGTCATGAAGTTCTCGATCCCTTTCTTGGTGGGAACGAGCTTCTGCCTGAGAGCGCGGCTGCCAGTCGTGTTCTGAAGAGACCCCTGAGTCATGAAATCGAACAGGGGGCCCTTGGCCCTTGTGATGGCGGTGCGGAAGGGCTGCATGACCTCCTCGGCCTGCTTCATCGTCGGCGCAGTCGTCACCTGATGCGTGGTCGACGTGTCGATCGTAAGGAAATAGGCTTGGAGGAGGGTTTCATACAGAGACTTCGCCCCGCCACGGGCGACGATGATGTACTGCTTGTTGATGAGGCGTTGCTTCACCCGGCGTTTCTCGAAATGGCCGCCGGCCGTCGTCTTGTTCGGGACGTAGACCGATCGCTCGGTGAAGATCCACCATCCGAAGATCTGCTCAGCCCAGAGTTTGAAGCTCGGTAGGAGTCGAAGATCGGATCCGTCGGTTAGAGTCATCTCCGCTTCCGCGAAGCGGATGAACCCCTCCACAGCGTCGCTATCGTAATAAAAACCGGGATTGCGAATCCGATCATCGATCCTATTCATCTCCATCTCGATCTCCTTGCAGATCGGAATACGACCTGCGAGGACATCATCTCGGAACTCAGCGTAATATCGCGGGGTAGCGGTATTAGAGAGCATGGTCAGCGACGGCGCTTCCTAGAGCCCTGGGTCTTCTTCCGACTGCGCGCTGCTCCAACCGCGGCACCTGCCAGATTAGCGCTCAATCCGCCGGCGGCCACCAAGGCGATCTTGTCGGAATTAGAAAGCTTGCCCTTGGCGAGTTTGAGCTTGGGGCGCACGACCCGGGTCCCGCTGGTGGCAAGCTTCCGGAAGCCGACCTCTTTACCGGCAGCCTTCTTGGCGAACTTATACCTAGCTGCGTACGCCGCGGACTTGGCCGAGGCGCCTGGGGACTTAGCGGCCCTTGACGCTTTACTAGCTGCAGACTTAGCGGCGCTTGCGGCCTTGCCTGCTGCAGAACCCGCCTTAGACTTAGCCGAACGTGCTGCCATACCGGCTGCGGACTTTACTCCACCCACGCCGCCTGCAGCGGTCCGACGCGCCTTGTTACCGACCTTCCACGCCGCTTGTTTGGCCCTGAAGCCAGCGGAACGAGCTGCGTGGCCTGTCTTGAACGCGGCAGCGTTGGCAGCGAGACGACTGGCCTCGGCGTACTTGCCGGCCTTGGTGGTCTTCAGCTTCTCAGCTGCGCCCTTGGCGTTGGCAGACTGAGCCCTAGCGAACCGCTTGGCCTGAGCGCCTAGGTTGCGACCTTTACCCTGGGCATACTTCTTAGCGGAGGCTCCGCCCTTCTTGGCCAGGCCTGCGAGCTGCTTACCCTTGCCCGACTTATGCAAGTAGTATCCAGCGCCAGCGGCTGCGGCCGTGCCGAGAACGCCGGCAATGGCGGCTTTCTGCTTGCGGGAGAGCCCTTTGCGCTTCTTAGTTGATCCGGCGCCGCCAGAAGCTGCCCGCTGCTTGCGAACGCCCCACTTCATGCCTTTGACGCCATGGTGCGCGAGGACCTCGTCCTCGTCGATGAAGAACAGGTTGTCAGTCATGTCCTAATCCTATTTCTTGAACCGTTTGGCGCCCTTGATGGCGGCAGATCCGCCCCGTCCGGCAGCCTTCTTTAAGCCGTTCTGAATCGCGTTCTGAAGAGTGTTGAACACAGCCTCCTCAGCCGCCTTCCCCGCTCTGGCTCGGTAGCGCTCCATCCGGGTTTGGGTCAACTGACGGTACTCTTTCTCCAGTCGGATACGGTTGTTGACCCGCCTAAGCTGATCATCAGACATACCGTCTATTTTGGCCTGCTTAGCCGAAGTCCACTTCTTCGCACCCTTGATGCGAGACTTGCGGATTCCCCAGCGCATGCCCCTGACGCCGTAGTGCATCAGCTCCGAATGACCCATTCGCTTGTTATGCCCCTTCTTGTAGTACCTACGAGCGGCTTCAGCGAGAGTTGCATCGGTTGCGTAGGTCTTGCCTAGCTGGCCGGTGTCGAGTTCGTTGTAATACTTCTCTCGACGCTCGGTAGCAGTGAGCTGACGGTTGCGCTGGTTTCCAAGGCGCCAGTCACGAGCCGCTTTTGCTTGCGCCTTGCGCTTCTTGATGAAGGCCTCAATCGTAGCGATGTCGTGGTCACCATACTTAGCCTTGAGTTTGGCTTCGTACTTGGCGCGGCGCTCGGCATTCCGCTGCTCACGGCTCTTCCGAGCGCCCTTACGCATACCTTTGACCCCGTAGTGCATGAGTTGGTCGCTCATGGAGTCTCCTTCTGCAGGTTGATACGCCAGGCGTACTCTTGAAGCTGCTTCTCGATCGCTGTCACGACGAAAGAGTTAGCAGGTGGGTCGAATACGAGCCGCACTTGCAGATACAGGTACGTCTTAACGGCCTCGACGTTCTTCGTGACGCCACTGAGGTACTGATCCCAGGTCTCTGTCCTTCCGGTGATCTTGAACGAGGGGAGACCGATCTCCTCTGCGAACATGAGCGCCGTGTTTGTGTGGAGAATGATCTCCTGATCGAAAGCCGTGTAGTCCTCGGTGATGCCGAGAGCCTTCTTGATGTCATTCAATATCGAATCAGCCACGGTCACCTCCAAGGTATCGTGTCGTTCGGCGTTCTCTCGATTATAGGCTTGGGTAACAGACTCGCGTCGCCGAAGTGAATCGCGTTATGTGTGTCGTGTCGCACGCAGACCAGGTATTCGGGGTCGAGGATGTCGGGATTGAACTCTCCCTCGAGGTCCTCGGGCCGAATCGGGTTCATGTGATGAACAAGAATCTTACCGTAGATGTCGTGACCCGGGACCCCGAGGTCGCATGCGTCGTCTCTGAGGATAACCTTCTGTCTTGCTTGACGCCATTCGGTCGAGTGGTAGAAGGATTGGTTCAGATACCGTTCGAAACCGAAGGTCTGATCTCCTGGATCCTGATTGAGACGCAGGTACTCGTACCGGTCCTCGAAGGAATCGATGCGAGAGAGTTCACTGAAGGTCCGAATCCGACTCAAGGCCCACACCTCCTCCGGCGTAGGACTTGAATGCCTCGAGAACCTCCTTGTAGGCCTCCTCCCCTCGCGCTGAGGCCGCCAGAGCATCGGCTTTGGCCTTGAGCATGTCGTTCTCGGCCTTGATTCGCTCCTGCTCCAACCGCTCTCGGCTCGTGGCGAGCTTGAGGTAGTGCGTGATGATGGAAGGAGGAGCCGTGCCGTCCAGTAGCATCTCCTCGGCTCGCTGGACTGCGAGCGAAATGAGTTGATTCTCCTGCTGCTCCGGAGTGGCGGCCCGTCCTCTGGGTGACTTCTTGGCCCTTGCCACGGAGTTCTCTCCTATTCCGGGTTCCTTTACTGTTTCCGAATCCGGG
>QWCR01000154.1_pt1 | contig 25034 bp, 20 predicted proteins | sample 1972581 | NCBI WGS metagenome assembly QWCR01 (sample SAMN09866703, study PRJNA288562) | Human oral metagenome isolate pre4_saliva, whole genome shotgun sequencing... | isolation source: mouth | host: Homo sapiens | place: USA: California
GCTCAGGTCTAGCTTATTTATGACAAGTAGAAGGGGACAATCAACCCCACGTACACGAGCCAAGAACTCTTCATTCTTCTCTGCAGTCTCTACTGTATCTGTCACATAAATTAGGACATCGGCATCTCCTAAAGCACTCTCACTAAACTCCAGCATACTTTCCTGAAGTTTATAGTTCGGACGCAAAACCCCTGGCGTATCGCTATATACAATCTGCATCTCAGGAGTATTGACAATACCCATAATGCGATGCCGTGTCGTTTGTGCCTTACTCGTGATGATAGAGACCCTCTCACCTACGAGAAGATTCATCAGAGTACTTTTTCCCACATTGGGATTACCTACTATATTTACAAAACCGGAGCGATGCTCTACATTCATGCTTTATTCGTTTTATTTTTTACGTCTGGCTTCCAAGAATTAGTCTGGAGTAAGCGCAGAGCTTCATTGAGGGCATTATCTCTGCGATGAAATAATCTATAAGCTATTGCACTATCATCAAAGACACCATCAACAATTAGGAAAGACAAATCATCTAATATGCGAGAACGACTCTGTTCTAAATAAGTTGAGCGCATATCCACGCCCAACTTAGTCTGAGCATAACGCGCAAAATCAATCAAAATCTCCTGCTCGTGATTCTTCAGATAAGTCTCTACTGCAGAAAATGTCTTTAAGGTAGCCAACTCCTTACGATGAGTATCTACATAATCAAAAGCATATCTTGCAAAAGCTCCTCTTCGACCTAATCTTATAAAATATGGATTAACCCCAATCGTATCTCTTGGGATAAATAAATCAGGGCTAATGCCACCACCTCCATGAACGATACGACCGCCATCGGTAAAGTACTTACGAGTATCTGCGACGGCAATACTATCCGCATTATCAAGCTCGCCATGACGGAAGCGTTCTTCCAAATCTTGAGAATAAGCCTCTGAGCCCTCAAGACCCATTTTATACTTTTTCTGAATACTACGACCGCTAGGTGTATAGTACCTAGCCACAGTTAGACGTACATTACTATAGTCTCTCAAAACAAAAGGTCTTTGAACAAGTCCTTTCCCAAAAGTACGGCGTCCAATAATCATGGCCCTATCATGGTCCTGCATAGCTCCTGCAAAGATTTCACTTGCAGACGCACTAAGTTCGTTGACCAAAACAACAAGAGGCATATTCTCCAATAAGCCCTGCCTATCAGTAACGTAATCTTCTCGACGATAATGCTTTCCTTCTGTGTAGGTAATGAGCTTTCCCTTAGGAAGGAATTCTCCTGCAAGGGCAACTACAGACTCTAGATAACCACCACCATTATCCCTCAAGTCAATAATAACACCCTTAGTCTGAGCTTGATTGCGCACATATATATCAAGGAATTCTTGATGAGTCATTGCCCCCCAACGAGACAACTTAACGTAAAGTTTGTCACCAATCATGTAACTCGTCTCTACACTGCTCACTGGGACAGGACCACGTACGACATTTATTTTCTTAGGGTTGCCTTCTCTCAGGATGTCAAGACCTACGACTGTACCCTCCTTGCCTTTGAGAACCTTCATAATAGAGTCATCCTCTAAAACTTTCCCTACAAGGTTCTTACCATCGCCCTTCAGAATGCGGTCTCCGGGTAAAACTCCTGCTCTATGGCTACCTCCACCAGGAATTACGCGCGTAACAATCACAGTATCTTTCAGTCTATTAAACTGAATACCTATCCCACTAAAACTACCATCAAGGCTCTCATTTTCTCTTTTAGCCTCTTCGGGAGATAGATACATTGAGTGAGGGTCTAGCTGAGAGAGGATAAGGGGAATCGTTTTTTCTCCTAGGCTGTCTATATCAATATCATCAACATAATTCTGTTGAATTAACTTCAAGATACTAGCAACCGGATAAGCCGCTTGCATGCTCCTTTTTTCAACAAAATAGAATCCCAAAATCCCCAGGCAGAAAGCAATAACATAACCCAAAGACGCTTGAATGGCGCGCCCTAGCTCTTTAGCAAAAGATTTAATCTTATCTAGTTTCATAACCTTTTATTCCCCTTCAAGGAAAAGCACCTCTATTCCTGCGTGCTGTAGTAACTCAATACCATCACGCAAATGATATTCCTCACTATACACAACTCTTTTTATTCCTGCTTGGATAATGAGCTTAGCACACTCTATGCACGGAGAAGCAGTCACATAGACCGTAGCACCACAGCAGTTATTGGTACTCGCAGCTACTTTTGTTATCGCATTTGCCTCCGCATGCAAGACATACTTCTTTGTTACTCCCTGCTCATCTTCGCATATATTCTCAAAACCAGATGGAGTACCGTTATAACCATCAGAAATAATGCTCTTATCTTTCACGATGAGAGCACCTACTTGACGTCGTTTACAATATGAGTTCTCTGCCCATATACGAGCCATGCGCAGATAACGTCTATCTAGAGTTAATTGTTTCTCTTCCATAACACTACAAAGTTACAAAGAAATATCAGACCATTGCACGCACAGACAAGGCATCAAAACACAAGGATATAATGCCTTTATGCGACCTTAAGAAGGCTTATTTCTAAATTGAGTTAATCTAGATTATCTTTCCGCACACATTCACTTAAGGTCTTTCCATTTTCGGTTTTCCAGACAACCCAACCATTCGTAGCTGCTCCATAAATTATTTTTGAAGCTGCACTCGGTGAGCTAAAACAGAAATCCTCTAGGAGACGATAATGTCCATTGGGCAGTTTTTCTGATTTACTTATTGCTTCTTCTCGTAATGTATGCGCCGTAAATGATCGTTTAACCACAGAAGTAAATATGCTTCCTTTTAATACAATTATTTCTCCATCCTTATATACGGCCCTTGCCTCTATACCCTCTTTATGATTTTTTATTACGAATACGTTATCCGTATTGTTGGAGAAGCTCTTAAGCGGTTTCTGTTCTTCAGAAGCACAAAAATTATTTAAAGTAGAAGCATTTTCCTTACAATCCCCCTTTACTTTTTTATTTGGAACTATTTGTTTGGAAACAGATGCAGACATAAGCTCCGTCTGATAATCAATTTTAATACTAAGCTTCTTCAATTCTGCCTCTATTATAGGACTTTCAAACCCCTCTGCCGAGAATTTATCTCTCAATAACTCTAGTATATTCTGCGAAGCTGTTTGAGGAGAAACATATTCTTGAATGCGCTTTCTGAAATCATTTCGTGCATTCTTCATTCGTAGCTGTTCAATGCAGAAATCTTCAAATGCTTTTTCATCAAAGTTATCATAAGCAAGCAAACCGCATAATTTTCGACCCAAAGGGTTATTCTCTTCCAATTCTATTGTACACACTGAGATTGCATCACTATCATCTTCAGGAGTATCGTAGTATAATTGAATATTTTCGCCAATATACACCCCGCACAATAATCTCAATCTCCTCATATACGACGAAAGTTGAGAGGCTTGTCTTGCATTAAGAGTATTATCAGGTCTTTTTATTTCAATAGGTAGAACACGATGACCATCTTTGTTTAAAACAATATCAGGTATCAAAGTTTTTGAGGCTCCATTAGGTAATGCTGGACGAGATTCTACACCTTCAAGCCAACCCAGAAGTTGAAGTTGACATTCTATCGTATCTTGATACGTGTCTTCATCAACATTCTTTTGCTTGCTCCTAGATAAATTTTTAACTATTGCATTCCACAGATTTTCCATTATCTAAATTTAGAATTATCTACGACAGACAAAGATACGAATATATTGTTTTGCATATTTCACAATCAGGCACAAGCAAAATCAATAACACTCCCTCCTTACCAAGTAACATTAAGACATAATACGAGCTATAAAGCACTAGACAAAGAAAAAGCGAGACATCTTTTACAGATATCTCGCTCTGTGCGGCAGAAGGGACTCGAACCCCCACGCCTCTCGGCATCAGATCCTAAGTCTGACGTGGCTACCAATTACACCACTGCCGCAATCCTTTCGAGGCGAACTCATTTCTGAATTCGATGCAAAGGTATGTACTTTTTTCTAAACTTCCAAATACTAAAACAAGAAACCACCCTAATCAGAAGAGCAAAACAGAACAAAATAACTAATAAACAATATATTAGACCCCTAAAAATTATTTTCATTTTTCTTTTCGCCAATTAGCTAAGAGCTCAAATGAGGTCCAATAAGAGACCGCTGGGCGGTCTCCAAAAGGACAAGTAAAGCTTATTCTTTTGTAGGGCTTTGCAGAATGCGGTAATCGCAAGGCATTGAGACTGAAGGCGCAGGGAGTTTACTCTTGTAAATGACCAAGCCTGAATGTCGATAATAACGTAGCGAGTGCCGTATTATGCAATGGACCTATAAACAATCTTGGGTATAACAAGTAACAAAATAAGTTGAACGTTATTCTCGTTATAAACTTAAACGCATAATATTAAATTAAAGAAATCAGATATGAAGAATATGTGGAAAAGTATCGCTTCTCTTGGAGCTATCGTCGCAGTAAGTGTAGCCGCTAGTGCTGTCACAGTAAAGGTTATGACACCTAATGGCACATTAGATAATACATACGAATCAAGTTATACAAGCACAGCTAATAATCACGGATTTGAGAATAACTCTTTAGCTATCAGCCCTCGCTCATTGGGTAGTGCTCCAGACCTAACAGAGGCTGCAGAACGTAGCGTCAAGGCTGTAGTACATATCAAAGTAGAAGGTGAACGCAGTGTTGCATCTCAAGGTATGGACCCTTTTGAATTCTTCTTTGGAGGTCGTTCATCGCAACCACAGAAACAAGCTGTTATCGGCTATGGCTCTGGGGTGATTATCAGCAATGATGGCTACATCATGACCAACAACCACGTTATTGATGGTAGCAGCAAAATCAGTGTTACACTCGAAGACAATCGCACATTCACAGCCAAACTAATTGGTACAGACCCCAATACAGACATTGCTCTACTGAAGGTAGATGGCAAAGACCTTCCTACTATACCATTTGGAGATAGTGACAAGCTCCGCCTTGGAGAATGGGTACTTGCCGTTGGTAATCCTTTCAACTTAACAGGCACAGTTACAGCTGGGATTGTCAGTGCAAAGGCGCGCACCACAACGAAAACAGCTGGCCGTGGAGGACTAAATGTAGAGAGCTTCATTCAAACAGATGCTGCCGTAAACTCGGGCAATAGCGGTGGTGCTCTTGTCAATGCTCAAGGCGAACTAGTAGGCATCAACACAATGATTTTCTCTCAAACAGGTAATTATGCAGGTTATTCATTTGCTGTTCCTATCAATATCGCCGGCAAGGTCGTTGAGGATATCAAGAAGTATGGTACCGTACAGAGGGGATTACTAGGGATTGCAGGTTCGGATGTCGATGCAGACTTAGTCAAGAAAGAAGGCCTTAAAGTTAATAGAGGTGTCTTCATCGGTGATTTTGCCGAAATCAGTGCTGCACTTGCCGCAGGGATAGAGAAGGGCGACGTTATTACCGCTATCAATGGCGCTCCTATTGAAGACTTTGGACGCTTGCAGAGCGAGATTAGTCGCTACCGTCCTGGTGATACAATCAATGTGACAGTAGACCGTAAGGGCAGTAAGAAAACCTTTAAGGTTACACTTAAGAATAAAGATGGTAATGAGCGCGTTATCCGTGAACAGAACACGAATAGCGACAAACTAAAAGCCACTCTCAAGGCTCTTGAACCTAGTCAGCTACGCAGTTATGGTCTTAGCTATGGTGTGCAAGTCAATAAAATACAAGCAGGCCCTCTACGCAAGTCGGGAGTTGAAGATGGGTTCATTATCCTAACGGCTAATGACTCCCCTATCCGCTCAATAGCAGACCTAAATAAGGCAATAGGAGAAGTGCTTAACAGCCGCAACAAAACACTATACCTAAGAGGCTTCTACCCCAACAGCGGAGATGTAGCTAGTTACAGCATTGAACTATAACACATAGGACACAACAAAAAAATACCGTCGCATAACTTCTTTAAGGAGTAAGTTATGCGACGGTATTTTTTGTCTATCAATTAGCCGAAACCTAATATTTTTTATCTAAAGTAAGGATTGCCTGCAATCTCATCAGCGATATTTGTCTCTGGTCCATGACCAGGATAAACAACCGTATTTGCAGGTAGAGTAAATAATCTAGTTCGTATGCTCTCTATCAGTTGGGGATAACTACCTTCCCACAGGTCCGTGCGCCCAATCTCTCTATAGAATAGAGCATCACCGGAAAATACTACCCCATCACGCTCAGAATAAAAAGCAATATGACCCGGTGCATGACCCGGTATATATAAAACCTTAAGGACCGTATTACCGAAAGAAAGAGTATCTCCCTCTTGAATTAAAGTATAGCTCTCATCGGGCAAGTTCTCTAGAGGACTATGAATACCAAACAATCTTAACTGCTCACTAGGCTTAGGAGGCATAGATAAATCGCGCTCATGGCAATAGGCTTTCATTTCTGGCCATGTGCGCATAGCCCAAGCATTACCCCATACATGGTCAAAGTGTAGATGCGTATTGAGTAGCATTACAGGCTTAATGCCTTCTCGCTCAATAAAACTTTGTACAGCTTGCTCCTCCTCGGGCGACATACAACCACAGTCAATGATTGCCCCCTCACCCGTTTCATCGTAGATAACGTAAGTATTCTCTTGTACGGGATTAACCGTAAACATCTTAATTTTCATCATCACACAAGCCTAAAGAGGTAAATAAACAACTTTCTTAGTCTCAAAGTATTCTTCCGAGAAGGTTGGATATAAGCTCTGTATCTCTACCTTATTTTTATACTTACGTGTTTCCGCTTGAAGGTCTCCTCCCTTCAAACAGATGATACCATTAGGCAAGCCATTGCGCTGCTCTTTGCTAATCAGATTACGCACCATAGGCTCCAACTCATCAAGGCGCATCACGGCACGACTCACAACGAAATCAAATTGTTCCTTAATCTGTTCACCCCTGCCATGAAGAGTACGCACATTCTTAAGTCCAAGACCTTCTGCTACCGCCGTCGCAACCTTAATCTTCTTCCCGATGCTATCAACAAGCAAAAACTCTACCTCAGGAAACATAATCGCAAGAGGTATCCCTGGGAAACCACCACCACAGCCAAAGTCTATCACCCTTGTGCCAGGCTTGAAGCGTATCATTTGAGTAATACCCAATGAATGTAATACATGATGCGTATATAGTTCGTCAATATCCTTACGACTAATCACATTGATTTGAGCATTCCAGTAGCGATAAAGTTCGTCTAGTTTGGCAAACTGCTCACGCTGTTCGTCCGTTAAGTAAGGAAAGTATTTATTTATAATATCCATAATAATCTATAAGTATGATTCGCCCAAACTATAGGGCTTGATAAGTTCGGTAAGTTCGTTCCAAGGGATAAAAGAAGAGATAACTCCAGCCACATAAGGACCTATTTCATAAGGACTAAAGTAATAATATATCCCCTTATCAGTTAGCATAAAATTACCATTAGGCTCCGCTTGGTCACTAAAGAGCATTTCACGAAATTCTTTATCCATACATGCTAGGATTTTCTGCTCTAGTTTCTCTTGATAACCAGAAATAAACAAATCACTTTCCGTTATTCTCTTACCAGTCTTTGTATCAAAATTAAGCGCTATATCTTCATTATAGCCATGAGCTCCTCCCTCATAAGTATGACGACTATAACGGACAGAAACGAATTTATCTTCAATGCAAACAGTATCTACAGAAAAAGTATTTACTCTTTCTAACGTTTGCGTATTCATAAAAAGCTCATCATCAGCATCTTTATATATTTCTTTTGCTTCGGACACGATATTAGCTCTATATTTAGCCCTAATCTCTTGAGGCGAAAGACCTACATACTCACGCCCTAATATCGTCGCAATATAGTTCGTTAATACACGAGCATTACCCTTAGGATAAATGAAATGAAACTCATAATACAAGGTAGCGGTATCGCCTTTGCTCGAATGTCCTAGCAGGATTGCGCTATCTCTATCAACAATAGAGTCCAGTGTTATCGCAGATTTACCATCCGAATTGCCATTACTCTTACATCCAAGGAAAATAAAAGAGCCTAATAAAGTCAAGCAAAAAGTGCTCAACTTCAATCTGATATTCATAGTACTTGCAGTGATATTTCGTTTTTAGAATATTAAATCTCTTTGATTTAGCGAGACCACCAATATCGGCGAGACTCTGGGCTCAAAGGGGATACAGCCTCAACCTGCTGTTCGGTACGGTCATCTAGGTTGTGAAAGAAATCTAAACCAGTAAAAGACTCCAGTTCATCTACACTAAGGGCTAACTTCTGCAAGTTTCCTTCACCCTTTTCATATTTACGATGTTCAGTGAGAAAGGCAATAGCATGATATCTACCCTCCATATCCTCGGCAAGCAAAGCCATCCAATAATACTTCGGGATAACAATCTTACCTCTCAATCGCTTAGGCTCAATCTGTCCCTCTGCGATTGTACCACCTTTAGCAACATAAAGCACTTTCCTCATATTGTTGTTACGCCCCCACCCACGCACTTTTTCCTCCAAGTGTTTCCAAATACCGGCATTATGGCTTTGCAACTGAGGGCTCACATTAGAGTAATAGAATGTCTGCTTATTGGCTTCCTTACTGCTTACTCTATCTTCTGAAGCCACCATGTGACCACGGCTATAACCTGAGCCCTTAAAATCAGCTTCTGTCGAAAGCGATTGTGGCAACTTAGGGTCCCACATCCATGTATCCATACGTCCAACGACATCTCGGCTATTATCCTCGTCAAAAGTAAAAGCAACCCAACGGCAATGATGTTTATCAGCATCATACTCCAAAGAATAATTAACCGACTCCCCTACCATATGGGTAACAAAGTATTGACCTTTCTCTCGACTTAGCTTAGGCAATTCCAGTCTATCAGTAACACTTGCAGGATAATCAACAATACTCGATGCCGAAGAAGCATTATTTTGAGCTTTGCTGACAGCACTTAATCCTTCTTTGAAACCACTCTTAAAGCCCGACACTTCTCCCTGAACTAGTTCCTCTACAGTACCTATTGGGTCACCACCATTCTTATAATTACGATAACCCCATATCCCTAAAGCAACACAACCTAAGATGATAATATTCTTTATTTTCATTCGTTCCGTTTTAGACGTTACAAAGGTAATGATAATTGTTTGTGCGTAACAGCTGATATAAGTACATGTGTTTACCGATGTACTTACGCGTAAACACTTTAGTGAGTACACGTACTTATTTCTATGAGTACACGTAAACACTTCAGTGAGTGCGCGTACTTAAGTTTATAAGTACATAGTACTTTCTGGAGACTTCAGCTGTAGTCTGTACAAACTACACGTGTAGTCTCTTCAAACTTCAGCCGTAGTTTGTACAGACTTCGCCGTGGTTTTGAGTTTAGGTAAGGCTCAGAGTATTTTCTCTTCGTTCGTTTAGGCATTTCAATGAGTCAAATATGCAAGGATAATTATCTAAAAATACAAACTCATTTGCTCTGTCTTATCATAAACATTTCACTCATTCGTTAGTAATATACTATCTTTGTACCTATTATGTAAGTACCACACTCTAATGAGTATGGTGCATCAGGCGAAACGCTTACTACTCTATATGTTGAAAAAGCTATTCATACTTGCCAGCTTAACAGCTGCACTCAGCTCTTGTGGAGAGTATTATCAAGTTCAGAAGTCTCAAGATATATCTGAACGATATTCTTTTGCTAAGAAAAGCTATAACGAGCAACGTTATGGTCGAGTTATCACACTCTTAGAGGACCTCATTCCTAGTTTATCGGGAACAACAGAAGGTCCACAAAGCACTTTCCTACTTGCAGATAGCTACTTCCATGCCAAAAGAGAAACCGAAGCGGCTCAATACTTCAAAACGTATTACACAAGTTACCCTAAGGGGGAGCAAATCGAGGAAGCTCGCTACAAGGCTGGCTACTGCAACTATCTCGCTTCGCCCGACCCTCGTCTAGACCAAAGTGCAACCATTAACGCCATACAAGACTTACAGAACTATCTTGAGTATTACCCTCAAGGAGCTTATCGTAAGGAAGTTGAGCGTATGCTCTTTGACCTACAAGACAAGTTAGCAGAGAAGGAACTCCTCTCTGCAAAGTTGTACTACAACCTTGGTCTTTATCTAGGGAATAACTACGAGAGTAGCATCATTACAGCTCAAAATGCAATTAAGGATTATCCTTACAGCAAGCACAAAGAAGAGTTGATGTTCCTCATTCTCAAGGCCAAGAGTGAAGAAGCTTCTCTCAGCGTCCTAGAGAAACAGCAAGAGCGTGTGCGTGAAGCGATAGACCACTATTACAATTATATCAACATCTTCCCAGAGGGGCGCAACCTCAAAGAAGCAACGGCTCTATATGAGAAGATGAACAAGATACTTATTAAGGAATAATAAATACACAATATGGATTTAAAGCGCAAAAACATTCCCAACAACACAATTAGCCGCGACATGGTAAGCCTTAGTGCTGACACTGGCAATGTCTATGAAACTGTAATGGTTATTGCTAAGCGTGCTAATCAGATTGGGCAGGAACTGAAAGTCGAACTAAACAACAAGCTCGAAGAGTTCCAAACACTGACAAGTGATGATAACCCAATGATGGAAGAGAGCGAACAAATGGAAGTCTCTCGTAAGTATGAGCGCATGCCTAAGCCAACGCTTATTGCGGCTAAGGAATACGAAGATGGTGCTCTATACCACAATGTCGCTGGTCGTAAGCGTTAATCACTAGAACCTATGTGGCAACGTATCCAGACTGTATGGTGGATACTCTCTATCCTCTCCATTGCATTATTCGCAACTCAAGACTTACTGCTTTTCACCCCTAACGGAGAGAGCATACCAAGTTTTGTATTGCGTAGCTATGGCTTGGTGGAGATTGCATCCGATACGACCATCAAAAGTTCGTACTCACTCCTAATTATAGAGGCAATAAGCATAATTATTAGCCTAACAAGCATCTTCATCTACAAGATGAGAGCTTTTCAGATTAGGTTAAGCATACTTAATGCCTTTGTCCTTCTTGGGCTTGTAGGTATGATTGCTTACCTTGGCTTTGACTTCCAATCGGCAGGCGCCTCTTTGGGCATCAAAGTATGGTTAGCATTACCTTTCATCTCAATTATCTTTCAGGCATTAGCCGCACAAGGGGTGATTAAAGACGAACTGATTATCCGCATGAGTAACCGCCTACGCTAGGGCACTCAAGCAATGATTTGAATTAAACAACAAACTATAACTTAATAAACCTTTCATATACATAAAATGGGAAGAGTGCTTATTATTGGTGCCGGTGGAGTAGGCACAGTAGTAGCCAAGAAGGTCGCACAGAATAGTGACATCTTCACTGACATCATGCTGGCTAGCCGTACTAAGAGCAAATGTGATAAGATTGCTAGCGAGATTACCAACGTCAAGATACAGACAGCTGCTGTCGATGCGGACAATGTAGCGGAACTAGTAGCACTCATGCGTGAGTTTAAACCTGATTTGTGTATCAACGTTGCTCTCCCTTACCAAGACCTTCATATCATGGATGCTTGTCTAGAAGCAGGCGTTCATTACCTTGATACAGCTAACTACGAACCACTAGATGAAGCTAAATTTGAGTACAGCTGGCAGTGGGCTTATCAGGAGAAGTTCCGTGAAGCAGGTCTTACTGCAATTCTTGGTTGTGGCTTTGACCCAGGGGTAACAGGTGTATTTACTGCTCATGCTGCTAAGCACCACTTTGATGAAATCCATTACCTCGATATCGTAGACTGTAATGGTGGCGACCACCACAAAGCATTTGCGACTAACTTCAACCCTGAAATCAACATCCGCGAGATTACTCAAAAGGGTAAGTACTGGGAAAATGGTCAGTGGGTAGAAACAGAGCCTCAGGAAATCCACCTACCTCTTACCTACCCTAGCATTGGGGTACGTGAGAGTTACCTCCTTTACCACGAGGAACTAGAATCTCTTGTTAAGAACTTCCCAACAATCAAGCGTGCTCGCTTCTGGATGACTTTCGGTCAGGAGTACTTAACACACCTACGAGTAATGCAGAATATCGGTATTACACGCATTGACCCTATTATGTACAATGGTGTGGAGATTGTTCCAATTCAATTCCTTAAGGCAATCCTACCTAACCCAGGCGAACTTGGAGAAAACTATACAGGCGAAACATCTATCGGTTGCCGTATACGTGGTCTTAAGGACGGCAAGGAGCAGACTTACTATGTATGGAACAACTGTAGCCACCAAGCAGCATACCAAGAAACAGGTGCTCAGGGTGTAAGCTACACAACTGGTGTACCTGCTACAATCGGAGCTATCATGTTCATGAAGGGGCTATGGAAGAAGGCTGGAGTCTACAATGTCGAAGAATTCGACCCAGACCCATTCATGGCAGAACTCATGAAGCAAGGTCTTCCATGGGAAGAGCAGTTCGGAGGTAACCTCGAGCTCTAATGCTCCGTCAAACATTTACACAAACAATAAGGCTGTTGCAGTTCTCTGCAACAGCCTTATTTATTATGCCTTATATTGACTCTCGTAGCAGCTTCAGCGAGCTCCAACTAATCTAGCGAAAAGTTCCTCCCATTGATGCATCACTGCATCTAAAGAAAAACGTTCTGAATTTTTCTCGGCATTATCCCCCATACGCTTACGTAAGGATTCATCCTCAATCAACCTTCTCAATGCTTTTGAATAAGCATCCTTATCATGCATAGAAATTAAGAAGCCATCTTCTCCATCCTTTATAATATCGCTTGGACCACAAGGACAATCATAGGCGACTAGAGGTAATCCAATAGAGGCTGCTTCAACAAGAACTAAACCAAAGCTTTCAAATACGGAGGTCATTGCATAAACCGAAGCTCCACAATAGTGCTCTTGAATCTTATTGGTAAATGGGAGTAGCTCAACCTGAGCTTCCAATCCATACTTTCGTACAGCACGACAAATAGCCTCTTTCTCATAACCATCTCCCACAATACGTAAAGTCCAATCTGGATAATCTTTAGCTATCATCGCCCAGATTTCAACCAACTCAGTGAAATTCTTTTCTATACCTAGACGCCCTACAGCTAAAACTACTTTATCCGTTAGAGGAGACTTTTTCTCTGAAAAAACTGTTATTGGATTTGGAATGACTGCAGTATTCATTAAGCCCTTATATCCTTGCCTATCTCGTTCTGTAAGGAGTACCGAGCAATCAAACTTACGAGCTAAATCTATCTTATGATGTGCAACCCATTTGAAGAATGCCAGACGTGTCCAATGCTTCAATTTATCTAGCAAACTAGGATACTCTATTCCCCTGTAGTAGAGATTATGCTGAGCTAGTTCATAGTGGAGATAACCATGCCTTTCAAGTACTTTTTTACTTCCATCTTTAATTCTATAAAGGAATTCTGCTTCATGCCAACCTGCAGCTACCGCTATATCAGGTTTGATTTCATTGAATAATCTATTTAACTCAGCCTCATGCTTCTTATAGCGGGGTCTATTACGTAGTGCAATAGTTAGCCTATTAATTTGACCAGGCTCTTCATAGCCCAAACCTAAATCAACATGCTTGATACGCTCATCTAAGCGGAAATAAGAAGGCTTACCAAAATGACCTGTGGTTATTAAGTAAACTTCATAACCATGACTAGCTAGCCAATTCATCTTAACTGAGGTAACTCTTTCTATTCCTCCTGTTGAATATGTCCCGAAAAGACAATATGCGATTTTCATATCTGTATTCTTCAACTTGTCTTGTATCATTATTCTTTCTTACGCAACTAATGCGCTTGGTATTGCTTGGCATAGTCCTCAAAACTAATTCGGTAATCGCAACCTTCTCGATAAGCACTACAGCCATAGCATGTTCGCCCTCGTATGATAGAGCCTCGACCACACTTAGGGCAGATAGGAGCATTCGGATTTGTCGCTACCACTGTTGGTGCTGTAGGAGGCGTGGGCTTAGGACGTAAGATATCCCATACAACAGTATGAACCATCTCTTTCAATTCGGATAGGAAGGACGATGCTTCTATCGCGCCATGCTCAATCTGACGAAGTTTATATTCCCATTGCCCCGTAAGCTCTGCACTCTTAAGGATATCGGACTGTATCGTCTCAATAAGTTGTACTCCTATCTCAGTAGCCTTGATAGAAGAACGCTTTTCCTTAACAATATACTTGCGTTTGTAAAGAGTCTCTATAATATTTGCTCTTGTAGAAGGTCGTCCGATACCATTCTCTTTCATCGCATCTCGAAGTTCCTCATTCTCCACTAACTTACCGGCAGTTTCCATAGCACGGAGTAAAGTCGCTTCGGTATAGAGCTTCGGTGGCTGTGTTTGCTTTTCCTTAAGCAGTGGTTCGTGCGGTCCCGTTTCTCCAATCTCAAAAGTAGGAAGACTCTGCCCTTCTTCCTTATCTTCGCCTGGCTTATCCTCCTCAGGTTCGCTACCTGCTTGCGTGAATATCGTTCGCCAGCCGGGGCTAAGAATTTCTTTACCCACAGCCTTAAACTTAACCTTATCGGCTTGCCCTAGTACCGTCGTAGTACTGAAAATACAATCGGGATAAAAGGCTGCTATAAAATACCTAGCAATCAAATCAAAAACTTTCTGCTCCTTATCGGACAAGCCATGTACTGGTTGTCCTGTCGGGATAATAGCATGGTGGTCTGTTACCTTACTATTATCAAAGACTTTCTTGCTCTTACGCAGTTTTCCTCCCGTAAGCAGAGGAGACGTTATATCTCTGTAACTAACTAAGCCCTTGAGGATATTGTCTACCTTAGGATAGATATCATCACTCAGATAGGTCGTATCTACACGAGGATAAGTCGTCAGTTTACGCTCGTAAAGTGTCTGTATCGTAGCCAAAGTTTCTTCGGCAGACATAGCGAACTTCTTATTACAAGCAACCTGCAGGCTCGTTAGGTCAAAAAGCCTTGGAGGTAAATCTTTGCCTTCTTTCTTCTTTACATCCTTGATTTCAAAGTCAGTACCGATAATAGATTGCAATGCTTTCTCGGCCTCCTCCACTCTATCGTATTTACCTTTCTCTGCACTAAAGGTTACTCCTCGATAAAGAGTTTTAAGTTCCCAGTACTTCTCAGGGACGAAGTCTGCAATCTCTTGTTGCCTTTGTACGATAAGAGCCAATGTAGGCGTTTGTACACGACCAATAGACAAGATATTACCTCGCCCTTGAGCGAAACGCGAGGTATAAAGTCTAGTTGCATTGATACCCAATAGCCAGTCCCCAATAGCACGAGCAAGCCCAGCCTCATACAGAGTCTTGAAATCATCACTACTGCGCAACTTGGCAAAGCCCTCTTTTATGGCTTCATCGGTAAGAGATGAAATCCACAGACGCTGTATAGGCACTTTGCACCCACAGTACTGCAAGACCCAACGCTGTATCAACTCTCCCTCTTGCCCAGCATCACCACAGTTAACAACCATCGTCGCAGTGGTCATAAGCGAACGAATAACCTCTAATTGCTCCTTGTAATTATCAATCTCGATTGGTTTAATACCAAATCTATCAGGAATAATCGGCAGGTCTTGAACCATCCAACTCTTCCATTCGGGACGATAATCATGAGGTTCTTTAAGCGTACACAGATGTCCAAAGGTCCATGTTACTTGGTAGCCATTGCCCTCCATGTAACCTGTACCTCTTCCTACACGCCTATTAGCTCCTAATATCCGTGCTATATCTCGAGCAACACTTGGTTTCTCCGCTATGCAAACAATCATCTATTATACTCTTTCTTTATTATCTCTGCTCACGACTCATCGAATAGGGACGGCTATCCACAGACGAACCCCAAGAAGAAGGTTTTGCTCCCAAATGGAAAGTATACAATCCACCTGCAAGCAAATCTTGATATCTAATATAATTCAATTTGTAAGGCTTACCATTACGCTCCACCTGCTTGATGTAAGTCTGTGCTACGTCTGTGGTCTTAATAACAGTCTTCCCTGAAGGGAGATTGAGAGTAACTTCCTTAAAATAAGGCACACCAATTACATACTCTTGATGCGCAGGCGTTACAGGATAGAAGCCTAGAGCCGAAAACACATACCACGCTGATGTTTGCCCATTATCCTCATCACCGCAATAACCATCGGGAGCATCTGAATAGAATCTATCCATAACCTCCCGAATGCGCTTTTGCGCTTTATAGGGAGCACCAGCATAATTATACAGGTATATCATGTGCTGAATAGGCTGATTGCCGTGCGCATAATTACCCATATTCATGATTTGCATTTCCCTAATCTCATGGATAGTAAAGCCGTAATAACTATTATCAAAAAGAGGAGGCATCGTAAAGACCGTGTCCAACTTATTGATAAATGCTTTATCTCCTCCCATCAAATCAATAAGTCCCTGAACATCGTGGAAAACACTCCAAGTGTAATGAATAGCATTACCTTCGGTGAAGACTCCGCCCCATTTATAAGGAGAGAAGGGCTTTTCCCAATCTCCTAGCTTAGTGCACCCTCTCATCCATCCACTAGATTTATCGTAGAGATTGTGATAATTCAGACTACGCTTTTTGAATAATTGAATTTGAGCAGAGTCTGCTTTGGCTCGCTTGAGCACCTGCATAATGCACCAGTCATCATAAGCATATTCTAGCGTTCGTGCGGCACTTTCATTGATATCAACATCACAAGGGATATAGCCCAACTTATTGTAATACTCATGTCCCCATCTACCAGTACTCTTAATCTGCGGATGACGATTTTCTGTACTCTTAAGCAAACCCTTTATTAGTTCGGTAGTATCTACACGACCAAGCCCTTTAAGGAAAGCATCTGCAACAACACTTGCTGAGTTATTCCCAACCATACAATCACGATGACCCGGACTAGCCCATTCAGGGAAGAAACCACTCTCCCGATAAGCCGAAAGCATACCCTCCTGCATCTTAGCACCCTCCTCAGGATAAACTAAGTTAATCAGAGGGAAAAGAGCTCGAAACGTATCCCAAACGCCAGTATCGGTGTACATATATCCTCGCTCAATCTTGCCATTATAAGGACTATAATGAATGGTATCTCCACGCTGATTCAGTTCATAAAAGCGTCTAGGGAAAAGCAAACAGCGATATAGATTACTATAGAATGTACGGCTTTTCTGTTCTTCTCCTTTGACGGCTATGCGACCAAGCAATTTATTCCATTCGGCACGACCAATCTCAGCAACAGCCTTCACTGATTGCCCCTGCACCTCTTTAAGGTTGATGAGAGCCTGCTCTTCACTAACAAAAGACGAGGCAACATAGAATGTTTGCACTCGCTCTTCCGTCTTCAAGCGAACAGCCACCATACTATGGCTCAAGCCCTGCTTATCTTGCGTCGTTTGTGTTCTAAGTTCAGCAATAGGCTGAGTGAAATGCACCACAAAGTAATTAGCAAAATTACTCGGTACGCCGCCACTATTCTTGCGGCTAATCCCTACCAATGTGTAGGCATCAAGTTGCCTTAAAGACGAACCACCATCAAAGGCATCTACAAGAAGCCACCTCGTCTGCATCGTAGACTGCTCACCATATTTGACCGAGAAGGCTGCGGCACGCTCACTAGGCGCAAACTCTACTTCAGTATCGTAGTCAGCAAGGTAAACGCTATAAGAATAAGGCTTTGCCTGCTCTGCCTTATGACTAAACCAGCTCTCACGCTTGTCTTCATCAAAGATAACACTATCCCCCACCATAGGCATTACAGAGAACTGCCCGTAATCATTTATCCACGGAGAGGGTTGATGAGTCTGTTTAAAGCCTCGTATTTTCTTGGCGCTATAAGTATACTGCCATCCATCTCCCATTTTACCTGTTTGAGGGGTCCAACTATTCATACCCCAAGGACGACTGATAACGGGATAAGTATTACCGCTACTTAGTTCGAAGTCACTAAGCGTTCCTACTAGTGGATTGACATAATCTACATAAGAAATCTCTTGAGCCTGCACATGCAGGCTCAAGAGGCTAAGAAGGATGCTACGCACCACAAACTTAATCATAGAATAGTAGTGCCTATTTAGATTGTTCCTTAAGCGAAGCAAAATAAGTATCTAAGAGGTTCTGTGCACCAATAAAACTTGATAATCTATCAGCCAAGATATCATCTTCTACTTGAGGTTTAAGCGTCTTCACTGCGCTATTGCCGTAGAATGAACGGTGCAGAGCCTCATTGATGCTCTCATACATCCACCACTTCGCTTGTTTCTGTCGCTTTTCGTAGAAATAACCTGAGTCTTGGGCATAATGTCTGTACTCATCGACCATATCCCAAATCTCCTTAATTCCAATGCCATAAAAACCTGAATACGTAAGTACTGGTGGTTTCCAACCTGACTCCGTTGGTGGGAATAGATGCAACGCATTACGGAAATGAGATGCAGCCAAATTCGCCTTAGGAATGTTATCGCCATCTGCTTTGTTAATAACAATAGCATCAGCCATCTCCATAATACCACGCTTAATACCCTGCAATTCATCGCCCGTACCACTGAGTTGGATAAGTAGGAAGAAGTCTACCATAGAATGAACAGCCGTTTCACTCTGACCAACGCCAACAGTTTCCACAAAAATCGTATCGAAGCCAGCAGCCTCACAGAGCATAATCGTCTCTCTCGTCTTACGAGCGACACCTCCGAGTGAACCAGCCGAAGGACTAGGGCGAATGAATGCATTAGGCTCTCGGCTCAATTGCTCCATACGTGTCTTATCTCCGAGAATACTGCCACCCGAGCGTTCGCTACTTGGGTCAATGGCTAGCACCGCTAGTTTGCGTCCTTGCTTACAGAGATACATACCAAAGGTATCTATCGAAGTACTCTTACCAGCACCGGGAACACCTGTAATACCTATGCGCATGCTCTTACCTGTATAGGGCAAACAACGCTCAATAATTTGCTGTGCTATATCCTGATGCTCAGGCAAATTGCTCTCCACAAGCGTAACCGCCTGACTCAATATAGTTATATTACCCGCAAGGATTCCTTCTACATACTCATCAATAGACAGCTGACGACGCTTAACCCTACGGAAATGAGGGTTCATCATTGGCTGCTTATCCACCCCTTGATTAACCTTAAGCCCCATATAAGCGGGGTCATTCTCTGGGTGGTGTTGTAGTTCTTCTTCGAGTGTCATCATGACTTTTGTTTATTAAATTCTATCAAGCACAAGGTCAATAAGATTTTCTAGGCTTGACTTATAGTCTGTGTTCATATTCTTGGCCTTGCGCCCTGCGATGATGCAACAAATAGTTAGCGCACGGTGCCCCATCAAAGCAGACAGTCCTGCAAGTGAAGAACTTTCCATCTCAAAGTTTGTGATTTGTTTGCCCTCCCACTGAAAATCTTGAATTTTCTGATTTAGAGAAGAATCCATGAGAGGCAAACGGAGTTCACGACCTTGAGGACCGTAGAAGCCATTAGCCGCAATGGTATTACCTCGCACAATGTCCGTTCCCTCACAAATCTGACTCACTAGACTTGCATTCGCAGGTACTACATAAGGCTTTAAGCCTTCAATCTGCCAATCCAACTGCTTGATTAGCTCTTGCTCAAATGCTCTATTACGGATTTGCTCCGTTCCTTTGTAAAAATAAATCACACCATCAAAACCGATACTGTGTTCCGCTGCTACATACGAGCCTATTGCACTCACATCCTGCAAACCGCCAGACGTACCGACACGCACGAGCGTTAGTTGTCTAAACTCATCTTTAGCTTGGCGTGTCTCAAAATCAATGTTAGCCAAAGCGTCTAGTTCATTCAGTACAATATCAATGTTATCTGTACCAATACCATGGCTCACCACCGTGATACGCTTACCTTTATAAGAGCCTGTAATTGAGTGGAATTCACGGCTACTTACATTACATTCAATGCTCTCAAATCGACTAGCAACCACATCTACACGAGCAGGGTCTCCAACGAGGAATACTTTATCCGCAAGTTGCTCGGGTTTAAGGTGAAGATGAAAGATTGAGCCATCTCCATTTATAATTAGTTCGCTTGGTGGTATTATGCGCTTTTCCATTTTTTCTATTGTTTAGTTATCATCATTAGTTTTAGGCTGAGCAAGTTCACGGAGTAATGCTCGCCTAATTAGTTCGTCTTTATCTAGGTTATTAGATTGCTCACCCTCTGCAGAGGCTTTCTCACTAAGCACCTGAGGCAGTCCCTCAAAGACATAAAGCATCACCTCTCCCGGCTTTGTACAACCTCTATCACTAAGTAGAAAGGTTTTATTCTGCTCATCATCATAAGCGAGGAAGAAATCATTTGCAGGCGAATTAAAAGGTAAACCCATCAGAGAAGGCTCCAAAAATTCATTTTTATCTACGCTATAACGGCTCAAATAAAGGTCATAACCACCCAAGCCCTCATCACTTCTTCGGGCAAAGATGAGCCTAATGCCATCAGAGAGCAAAACGGGAAAATTCTCGTCCCCTTCGGGAGTACTGATTAGCTTGCTAACTTCGCTATCTACAGGCTTCTCTCCTGAAGGATAATCCGTGCGAACAAGCGTTTTTTGAGCCTGATTTCTGTGGAGAGCAAAATGCAACTGACCTAGTTTAACATCAAAAGTATATAAAATCGTCCCTGCCTCATCAATCTCAATTTGCAAATTGCGAGCAAGATTGGGCGATTGTGTTTTCAGAAGGGAAGGCAAGGTCTGCCAATCAGTTTTATACTTTCCAATAAGCGGAATAAAGTCAGTATGCTCAAGCATACGCTCTGCACGCTCCATGCGCTCGGTGTATAATTCTGCCTTTCTGCGCATAGGCTCAGCACCACGTTCAAACGAAGGCAAAGCTCTACGCACCATATCAAAGTTATACACTTCATAGTATCGCTCAAGGCTATCGAGCGGCACTGAAGGAGCAACTATTTTAGGGGCTTGAGGCTTCGCTTTGGTACGCTTATGCTTCTGAGCCGCGAGCGGCAAAGCCAATAGCCAACAAGCACATACTATCAATACCTTTTTCATATACCCACAAATATACACAGATTTCAGCAGTTGCTCAAGCCAAACCAATTCTTTCTCCTCAGCATCTGCATCAGATTTTGAGAATCTTAAACGATTTAAATAAATTATTTTTCATATCTTAGTTTTAAGTTTCAACAGTAGCACAGTACTTACCCTATTGCCTATTTGTAGAACTTGAATTCTAAAATCACCTAAAACACTCTAATTTATGCCTCAAAAATGGGAAAAAGGTTGTATTCATGAGTTCTCCGTAATGTTTCTAACTCGCGACTCTCGTGATAAAGAATACTATTGTCTTCAAAACGCAGAAGACCCAACCGACAACAATTATTATCGGGTTTATACCTATGAATTTCAATCAGAATGGAAAACTACTCCGAGCAAAATAAGATGCAGAGTAACAGATGTAGTAGATGAATTCCCTAAGTTAGCTCAATTACGTTTAAACCTCCTCAAAGATGTCTATCCTATTCTTCCGGCCATCTATACAATGACCATTGAAGAAATTGAATTGGATTCTGCCACTAATGCTAACTACTTCAAACTCCGAGATAGTGCCAATCTTTCTCATCGTTATTACTTTAGTAACGATGGTATTCCTCAAGATAAATATAAAATTGGAGAGCAAATAGAACTATATGTTGAGAATATCGCAGGTAGTGAGGTCAGAGCTTATCTGAAACTTACAGAACTAGCATCACGACGAGACCAAAGTGTTCAGTTCTCTAAAAAACAAATTTCTTCCTTTACTAAAGAAGAAAAAGATGAAAGTCATTATTTACCTCAAGATGAGTATGAAAGTTCTACGAGTGAATGGAAGTCATCTCTAATATACCCTGCAGGTCAGTCCTCAGAGGATATGGATAAACAACTTTCAGTGATTACACGTACAGTATGTGGATTTCTGAATAAAGATGGAGGGAAGATATTAATTGGCGTAACAGACCAAGGGCGCATAGTTGGCATTGACAATGAGCTTGATAAACTATACTCTAAGTCTCTCGAAAGAAAGTATACTAACAGCCCAGATGGATATGAACTTGCTATTAGAGATGCATTAAAAGAGAAAATAGGCAATTATGTTATAAGCCAATGCATTACCATAGCATTCGAGACACTAAAGCAAAAATATACCGTTTGCTACATTTATGTTAAACCAGCTAAGATTCCCGTCTATTTTAATCAGACTGCTATTTATGTTCGTTCTGGCAACATGACAACCCATCTCAAGGGAGAAGACATTACTCGTTTTATTCTTGATCGAACTCAAGCACAAAAACTTGATATTCTTGAGAATAAAGAACCTATAATACAAAACATCCCAGAAAAAGAAGAAGAAGAGGAAGTCGAGCTGACAGAAATTTATACGTCAAGCGAGCATGAAAATCAGCAAATTAGTTCTACTCCAATTGAGATGCTACTGCCTTCAATACCTCGTTCAAAGACATCCCGTGAGGCTTATGCCAGAATTAAATGCGTACTCATTTTTTATAAAGACGGTAGTACCCACTTTAGAAACGACTACGTTGCCCATGATTCTAACATTTTATGGCAACAAGAAGTTCCTCTGAGAATAGCAAACGAGAGCTCTATTAAACGATACTCTCTTATGATATGCTACAAATCTGGTAGGGTTAATAGAGTTTCTCTTAGTTCAATTAAACTAAATAAAACTAGTAGAAAGCGCTGGAACAAAGATGATGAAATCTTCAACATTTTCATTGCTGAGGACAAGGATAAAATTGCCGTTTACAGCAAAGTTGAAGGAACGTGGTATACCAAGGTTCATAAACTATCAGCCATAAGCAAACATGAACGCAACCTTCACCTAAAGGGGAACTTATGCACTTTGAGGAATAACGAAGAGTGCCGTATATACCATGTTCAATCACAAAACCCAGAAATAGATGACCTCCTACTCAGGGATTGTTATACTTCTCAGAAAGCAGGTACTCAAATAACAACTGAATACAACTACGAGTACCAAACTCAAAAAATACTCAAAGATAGCTGTGATAATATTATCACTCCTATCTAGTAAAGTAAATAAAGTTTCAGATAACACAACGAGTCCATATCCTGTCAATGCAGGATATGGACTTTTGTCATATCCGCTACGAGACCGTTCTCGATAGAAGATGACTTTTGCAAGGCGAAACCGCCCGACTGTCTCCAAAAGGACAAGTTTTACTTATCCTTTTGTGAGGCTTTGCAGAATGCAGTAATCGCAAGGTATTGAGGCTGAGGGTCGCAGGGAGTTTACTCCTATAAACGGACAAGTCTGAATGGCGAAAATAACGCAGCCTGTTCCACACTATGCAATAATCCTATATAGTGTTTGTATTATGAAAGAAGTAATTATAACACATACAATTATGGTATACGGATATATTCGCGTCAGTAGTGACAAACAAACTGTCGAAAATCAAAGGTTTGAAATCAATAAGTTCTGCATAAAACAGAATTTGACTATTAACGATTGGATAGAGGAAACTATCAGCGGAACAAAGAATTACACCAAACGACAACTAGGCTCTCTCCTAAAGAAAGTCCATAAAGATGACATCATCATCTGCAGCGAACTGTCTCGCTTGGGAAGAAATCTCTTCATGATTATGGAAATACTAAATATCTGCATGTCCAAGGAATGTCGCGTTTGGACAATTAAAGATAACTACCGTCTTGGAGATGATATTCAAAGTAAAGTCCTAGCCTTTGCTTTCGGCTTATCAGCAGAGATTGAGCGTAACCTAATTAGCCAGCGCACCAAAGAGGCTTTGGCGAGGTTGAAATCAGAAGGGAAACCAATAGGTCGTAGTAGAGGTCGTAGAAATAACCAACTAAATGTAAAGTGTTCAACTAAACACAACTTCATATTAAAGTTACTATCTAATGGAATGAGTATTCCTCTAATAGCTAAACAGATAAATGTTGCCAGAGGAACATTATACCGATATCTTGCATATACAGAGATACGACATCCTCAGAAATCATCTAATGGAAGATGGGAACGTGGAATCTACTAATAGCATCTAACTAAAATGTCCGGGAGGGATTTTGTTGGATAGATGTTAATTCTACCTATTTGAAGGCAAGAATCAAAACAAATGGAGTGTTTGATGTATTAAGCATGAGCCTTTTTTCAATGACAGAACTTCCTGATTGGTATTATGTTAGCTTGATAAACTCAGAGTTTATAAGTAGCTATGTAGATAACTTCATCAATAATACCTCTCATTTCCAAATCAATGATGCACGTCAACTGCCAATAATAATTCCTTCAGATTATGAATTAGAGAAACTTCGAGAAATTAGCGAATCATCTATTAGAACTAAACAAGAGCTTTCTTCTTTTGTAATATCATCTGAGATTGCAGAAGAAAGATTACAGAATAACCAAATTGAGTTAGATCAGGCTATACTCGAATTATATTCAATATAAAAATCCTCAGCATTTTTTTTGATGTAAGTGAACCAGCAGTATCTTGGATAGACCCGTTTTACCCAAGATACTGCTATTTATTTACTTTATAGATAGGCTGATTTTTAACCAATGCTTTTCATTAGGTTATTCTTATTAATTAGATTATTACTTGAGGCTATATATACATTCCACATAAGAATCTACATCTCTTTGCATTGACTCAAGAATAGTCGCACTATCTGAGAATTTCCCTTTAGCGATTATCGCATCTAAGACAATTTTTTTTGCTGTATCATTTTCCTCAGGTGTTGGTATAATAATGGGAAGTAGACGTGCATCATTTATCTGAAATGTCTGAGTATTATTAACGAAATTATCAACATAAAGACTAATAAATCTAGAATTTAGCAATGTAATGATATAGTCTTCTGATATACAATTGGCAACACCAAATAGACTCATACTCTTTACATCATGTATACTCTTATCCTTTTTACGGCATTTGAGAAAAGTCGTATTTATATCGCTCCAACAAAATCCCTCCCTAAA
>QWCR01000278.1_pt1 | contig 24831 bp, 25 predicted proteins | sample 1972581 | NCBI WGS metagenome assembly QWCR01 (sample SAMN09866703, study PRJNA288562) | Human oral metagenome isolate pre4_saliva, whole genome shotgun sequencing... | isolation source: mouth | host: Homo sapiens | place: USA: California
TTAATGAAGAAAAGGAGTGATTAATACTATGGCATTAACAGCCGGAATAGTAGGATTACCAAACGTAGGAAAAAGTACACTTTTTAACGCAATTACAAAAGCAGGAGCATTAGCAGCGAACTATCCTTTCGCAACAATTGATCCAAACGTAGGAATTGTAGAAGTACCAGACCACAGACTAAATAAATTAACAGAATTAGTAGAACCTAAAAAAACAGTACCAACATCATTTGAATTTACAGACATTGCTGGTATCGTAAAAGGTGCATCTAAAGGAGAAGGACTAGGAAATAAATTCTTAAGCCATATCCGTGAAGTAGATGCAATTTGTCAAGTTGTTAGATGTTTTGAAGATGAAAACATTACTCACGTTGCTGGTGGAGTAGATCCATTATACGATATCGAAGTTATTAACTTAGAGTTAATCTTAGCTGACTTAGAAAGTGTTGAAAAACGTATCGGACGTGTTGAAAAACAAGCTAAACAAAAAGATAAAGATGCTGTTGCAGAATTTGCAGTACTTTCTAAAGTACGTGATATTCTTAAAGAAGAAAAACCAGCTAGACTTTTAGAATTAGATAAAGAAGAGCAAAAAATCGCAAAAGGATTACATTTATTAACAATGAAACCTATGCTTTATGTTGCTAACGTAAGTGAAGATGATTTACTAGACGTTGATTCTAACAAACACGTAGCAAGTGTGCGTGAATTTGCTGCAAGCGAAGGAAGCCAAGTAATCGTAGTTTGTGCAAAAATCGAAGAAGAAATGGCTTCATTAGAAGATGAAGAAAAAGCTATGTTCCTTGAAGAGTTAGGAATTGATGAAAGTGGATTAGACAAGCTAATCAAAGCAAGTTACAGCCTTCTAGGATTAGCTACATACTTCACAGCAGGTGTGCAAGAAGTACGTGCATGGACATTCAAAAAAGGTATGTTAGCTCCTGAATGTGCTGGAATTATCCACTCTGACTTCGAACGTGGATTTATCCGTGCTGAAACAGTAAGTTATGATGATCTAGTTGAATACGGAAGTATGCCAAAAGCTAAAGAAGCTGGTCGTGTTCGTCTTGAAGGTAAAGAATACGAAGTAAAAGACGGCGATATCATGTTATTCAGATTTAACGTATAATATTTAATAGAATTCTATATTTTCTCATTAATTGGGAAGATATAGAATTTTTATATTATCTACAAAATATGATATAATTGTTTTTATATAGAAGAGGTGATTTGATGATGTTAAGATTTTTCCATAATCCTCTGCTTATAGCGAAATTAGCGGAGTATGATTATTTAATTAAAGGAAATAAGAAACAAAGCACAGTAGAATATAAAATAAAAAGAATTATAAAAGATGTAACAGGAAAAATATTTGAAGAGATTGAAGTATATAATAGTGGAATATCAAGCCCAAAGATTACAAAAAATGGATTTCAAGCTACAGCAATCTATATACCAGAACTTAAAGAACTTCTTGTTATTTATAGAGGTAGTGAGAGCGAAGATATTAGCGATTGGTTTTACAATTATACAGGAATAGTTTCAGGAGAAAATACTAGTCAGATAGACTCAGCATGTTTATTTAATAGATTTTTAAAAAGAAAGATTCCAGACTTTGATGTGTGCTATAAAGTTGCAGCTGGACATTCTCTTGGTGGTCATTTAGCTATTACCGTAGAATTACTTAAGAAAATATATCAGCGAGTTTATACATTCAATACAGCACTACCACAGTTAAAACAACTAAGAAAATATGATAAAAAATACAATAAAAAATTAGAAGAGTATTTTTTAGAAAAAGATTTAGAGGAAACTAATAAACTCCAAGAATTTACTTCTAATTATTATGCCCAAAATGCTCATCATATTTATAATTTTGTAAGAAAAAATGATTTTGTACAGTCGTTGAATATGACTGTAGGAACATTTCATGTTGGGAAGACTATAGAATTTCCAGCGATAATAAAAAACTTTGTTGCACCTGAAGAATTTTTGACAGAAGAAGATACGTACGAATTAGATAAAATTTTCTGTGATTTTTATAATAGATTATTGGAGAAAAATATTACTCCCGATAATGTTGTAGAGAATCAAAAACAAGTGACAGATGAATTTATAACTTTACTTATTGAAAAAATTAAAAATCCAATTCAACAACAGATAAGGACCTTATCTTATAAAAAAGGTACTAAAGCTACAAATGATGTAGGGATTTCAGATTCATATAGAACATTTAAGGCTGTTTATAATTACTTATTGTACTTGGCGCATGCTGGTATTATCCCTGATGATGTAATAAATTGCACTGATAGTAAAGCTGCTACAACTCTTTATGAAAAAGTGATGTGCGACGTAAATAAGTCAAACCTTAAGAATTTATTAAAACCATTACAGGAGTTTTACACATTAACTAAAGTTATTTATACTGTAACTCATGCAAATTGTTTAGAGGATGTAGGGAATTGGGGAGAAATAGCCAAGGCTCATGATTTACCTGCCTTGTATGATGAGTTAGGAGAATAAGAAGCATTTAAATAAAAAAGGGAGTGACTCAAAAATCGTGATTTCGTATAAATCGATTTTGTCGAGTCACTCCCTTTTTTATTATTCTTCGTCTTCTTCTGTAATAACTGTATATCTTGAATTTTCTGATGACGGCTCAGTAATCACTGTTGTACGTCTTTCTCTATCTTCTCGTTCTTCTTTTTTATCGCGGTCTTTATCCTTATTTTTGTCATCTTTTTCTTTAATAACAATTTTTGAAGGATCGCTAAATGAAATACCCTTATCGATATTATAACCAAACTTCGCCAATGTTTTTTCTTTAGAAAGTTCTTTAAAGCCATTTGGAACTATATCTTTTGTACCACCTTTTGCATTGTTATAACCGTTGATATTTGCATCAACGACTGATTTAGGTCGGCTAAAGGCAGTATCTGGTGCGATTAAGTTTTTATCAAGTGCGTAAATGGCATTCATAACTGCAACCCAGCTTCTTTGAGCATAGTCATAACTTGGTACTTTTGCTGGACTATCGTATCCATTCCATAGACCAACAGTTATTTTTGTAGAACCACCAACAACCCATAGGTCATTATAATACTCAGAAGTCCCTGTTTTTACAAATAAGTTTTTAGAATTGAATTTAAGTTTACTTGGCATATCATGAGATAAACCGTAGCTCTTATTGATTACGTCCCCAAGCATATTGACGATTAGATAACTTGTAGATTCTTCAAATACTTTAACTGGAGAGAAATCAGCTTTATAAACTAGTTCTCCATCGTTATTTTCTATTTCTTCGATAATATGTGCTTTTTTATGTTCACCTTTATTTGCGAAAGTAGAGAAGGCACTAGTATTCTCAGTAACAGATAGACCATATGTCATACCACCAATGGCAGTAGCTAAGTAAGTTTTATCACTTTCTGTAAGGCCTTCAACACCCATTTTCTCTAGGTAATTTGTGACAGGATCCTCTTTATAAAATGCAGAGTATAGCCTTACGGTAGGTAAGTTAAGAGATCTAGCTAAAGCTTCTCTAGCAGGTAGATATCCACGCTCAGACATGTCATAGTTCTCAGGTTTCCAACCATAGTGGTTAAATCTCTTATCTAAAACTGTTGAGTTAGGAGTAATGTAACCTTTATCGATAGCTGGTCCATAAACTAATAGTGGTTTGATTGTAGAACCTGGTGAACGACGAGTTCTTGTAGCGTGGTTAAGTTGTTGTTTTTTGTAGTCCATACCACCGATAAACGCTAATACTTTACCAGTACTGTTTTCAATGACCGATGCTCCAATTTCTAATGGATAAACAACACCACCCTGAGTGTACGTTGGATAAGAAGCGAATTGTTTTTTCGTTTCTTGAAGAGTATCGTAAAGTTTTTTATCAAGTGTAGTTTTTACTTTATAACCACCAGTTATGAATTTAATTCTACTTTTTTCAATTAAATCATTTCTATATTCTACATTATTTTTGAATTCTTCTTCTTTATGGTTTCTAGCAGCGGTTTGCTCGGCTAATATTTCTGCAACTGAACTTGTTACCTCATCACGAATATAAGGGTAGTCAGTATATTCTGAATATTTTTGTTTAGTATAGGCACCTTTAATATCGAATTTCTTTGCTTCTTCAAATTGTTCTTTAGTAATAAACTCATTTGAAAGCATACGTTCTAATACATATTGTTGTCGTTCAAATCCAGCTTGAAGTTCCTCATTTGATCTGATATTTCCAGCTGAGTCAAATGGTGTGTATTTGTATGGCGATTGGACAAAACCTACAAGATATGCAGCTTGAGCTATATTTAAATCTTTAGAGTGAATACCAAAAACTCCCTGTGCTGCAGTTTCGATTCCACTGATGTTTTGCCCTAAACTATTTTTCCCGAATGGGGCAACATTTAGGTAATTTTCAAGGATTTCATTTTTAGAAAAATGACTATCTACACGAAGTGCTAGTAATATTTCTTTTGCCTTTCTTTCATAAGATCTTGAATTATCAAGAAGCTGGTTTTTTACTAATTGCTGAGTTATAGTACTACCACCTGTTGTTTTTGCTCCTGTTACTTCACTAAGAGAGGCGCGTATAACGGCAAAGATATCAACACCACTGTTTGAATAAAAGTTTGAATCTTCACTAGCGATTATCGCATTTTTAACATTATCTCCTAATTCTTCATAAGAGACAGTTTTCCTAATTAGTTCGGAATTAATAGTACCTAATTTTTCTCCACTTCCGAAGTAGACCTCACTGTTTTGACTAATATTATTAATTTGATCTTTCATTTCTTTTTGAGTTAAGACAGGTTGATCTTTAACTAAGCCACCCACATAACCAATAGCAAGCCCCGCACTTAGACTAAGTAGAAGTCCAGTTGAAAGAAGGAGGGATTGCGTTATAGAAGTTAGTATCTTCTTGTTTTTCATTGAAATCTCCTTAGATTGCATACTATAAGCTCTATTATACCATAACTTTACAGAAAAAACTAAATTATATGCTAGGAGAGTGGAGGATATATAGTTAATTTTCGGGTAAGATGATTTCCTAAAAAGTTCTAAATTTTAGAAAAAACTCATATGAGAACTTACGATTGTAGTGGTTTATTGATATTTAAATTCGCTTTATAAAAGTTTTTTAGATATCTAATAAACCACTGCGGGAAGTGACTCGACAAAATTTTGTTTCTTAAGAAATCACGATTTTAGAGTCACTCCCATATTCTTAAGTTAGAAGTTAAGTTCAGAAGATTTAGTTGTTTTTAATGATAGAATCTAGTTTTTTTCTACAGGAATTTCCTTAAGAATTTATTAGTTTGTTTTTAAAATATAAGAAAAAGATAAAAGAAAAAGTAGAAAATATGATATAATTGAGATAAGTGTATTAAAATTGTTATGGAGGTATTTCAATGAGTAAATTATTAGAAGATTTAAAATATAGAGATTTAGTTTATCAACAAACAGATGAAGAAGGAATAAAAGAATTATTAGAAAAAGAAAGTGTATCGATTTACTGTGGTACAGATCCAACGGGTAACTCATTACACATTGGTCATTTATTACCATTTTTAACATTAAAAAGATTTCAACAGCATGGGCATAAACCTGTTATTTTAGTAGGTGGAGGAACTGGTATTATAGGAGACCCATCAGGAAGAAGTGAAGAGCGTCAATTACAAAGCCTTGAAGTAATTGAAGATAATGCTCGTCGTCTTGAAGCGCAACTTCGTAATATTTTCCGTGGAGATGACAATATCGAATTCGTAAATAACCGTGACTGGTTAGGAAAACTTTCTATGATCGAATTTTTACGTGACTATGGAAAATTAGTAAACATCAACTACTTACTGGCGAAGGATTCAATTTCAAGCCGTCTAGATAACGGATTATCATTTACAGAATTCAGTTATACTATTTTACAAGGTATTGACTATGCATACTTAAATGAACACCACAATGTTAAATTACAAATTGGTGGTTCAGACCAATGGGGTAACATTACTACTGGTCTAGAAATCATGAGAAAACTTCGTGGAGATGTTGAAGCATATGGATTTACTATTCCATTAATGCTTAAATCTGATGGAACTAAATTTGGAAAATCTACAGGTGGAGCAGTATGGTTAGATCCAGAACAAACGACACCGTATGAATTCTACCAATTCTGGTTCAACACTGCGGATACAGAAGTAGTACCAGCTCTTAAGAAATTTACATTCTTAGAAAAAGATAAAATTGAAGCGTTAAGAGAAAGCTCAGAAAAAGAACCACACTTACGCCTTGCTCAAAAAGCATTAGCAGAAGAAATGGTGAAAATTGTTCACGGTGAAAAAGCATTAGAAAGTGCATTAAACATTACAAAAGCATTATTCTCAGGAAACATTAAAGAACTAACTCACGATGAATTAAAAGCAGCTGTTAAAGGTATGCCAAAATCTGAATTAGAGAAAAAAGAATACAATATCGTAGATTTCCTAGTTGAGAGCAAACTGGTACAATCAAAACGTCAAGCACGTGAAGATGTAAACAATGGTGCTGTTTATGTGAACGGTGATAAAGTTACAAATTTAGAATATGTTGTAGAAGCTAAAGATAGACTAGAAGATGGATTTACAGTACTTAGACGCGGTAAGAAGAAATATCTATTAGTAGAATATAAATAATTTTAAAGTAACATATACATAAAGAGGGGAACCGAAATGAATCTAAAAGAAGTTGTTGGTAAAAAAGCTGTAGATTATGTAAAAGATGGTATGATCGTTGGTTTAGGGACAGGTTCGACTGTATTCTATTTTGTTCATGCACTTGCTGACAGAGTAAAAGAAGGATTGAATGTTGAAATGGTATCAACATCGATTCAAACGGTTGAACTAGCTAAAAGCCTAGGTCTTTCAATCAAAGACCTAGAAGAGATTGATCATATTGATCTTGCTGTTGATGGAGTAGATGAAATCGATAAGGATTTTAATGCGATAAAAGGTGGAGGAGCAGCGTTATTTAGAGAAAAAATAGTTGCTGATCTTGCTCGTGAAGTAATCTGGATTTATGATGAGAGCAAAGATGTAGAAAAACTTGGAAACTTCAATTTACCTGTAGAAATATTACCATTTGGCTATAGTCATACTATAAGAAAAATGGAAAAGGTGGGTCTAAATCCAGTGTTAAGATTAAAAGATGGAGCTACTCTTATAACAGACAATAATAATTATATTGTAGATTTACACTTAGGTTATGGATTTGATATTAAATCTGTAAAAGAAAAATTAGAAAGTATAGTTGGAGTAGTAGAACATGGTTTATTTTTAAACATGTGCAAACTATGTATTAAAGGAACAGAACAGGGAGCTGTAATTATAGAAAATCCAAATAATTAAGGACGTGAAGGGAAATTATGAAAAAGAGTTATTTAAGAGGGACAAAGTTAAAAATATTCTTGGCTATAATCTTGGTTTTTGTTAGTTTAATTGCTATTAGAGCTTCGTATAATAGCTACACAAAATCTGCTGAAATGTTATATACTGAAGGTGATCAATTCACAGGGAATTATTCTGGATTTACTTATATTAAATTAGAGGCTCTTGAAGAACTGGATATAGTAGACGAAAAACTAGCTAACGATGAAAAATTTTATATGGTTCAACACGAACATGGTTTTGTAATATTAAAGGCTACACAAGAAGATATTAAGAAATTAATTCAAAGTAGTGATGTTCCAGAGGGTAAAATAATAAATCTGAAAGATAAAAATATTTATTCTCGTATTGATGTAATAGGAGAAAAAGGAAGTAAAGGAAGAACTAATATTTCTTCTGAATTGTTATACAAATTTCAGGCTGTTGAAAAACATAGTTCTTTGATTAACGATAGAATATCAGATGTAGTTAAAGAATTTGAAACAAACAGAGCAACAACTAATTTTAAAAGTAGATTACAAGAAAAACCTTTTATTTTTAATGTTTATATAAAAGTACCTGGTAATTTATATTATTTAAGCATTTATGGCTTGACTGTAGTTGTAGTTTTGGCTACATTATTTTTAATTGGATCTATAATAAAAGGTATTAGAAAGTCTAGAATTGAATATGAAGAGTTATTTATTGAATATCCAGAGACAGAGTATGATATAGATATTTTATTGGGAGAAGCAAAATATATAAATAAAAATTTAAAAGTTTTGATATATAAAGATGCATTAATATTCTATGATGGGGTCTTTAATTTTGAACTATTATCAGGATTTTCGAAGATTACTTTTAGCGATGTGAGAGATTCGAAAAATATAATTGTTGGCTATACAGCGATGATTCATAGATATTTTGAATCAAATGAAGTAATAAGAATGTGTTCACATTATAATGGTGCAATAGCAGATATTACTGAATTAGGAAAAACATTAAAAGAGAAATACGGAAAAGAAGTGGAATATGATTTTTAAGAATAAGGAAGAGGTGTAAGAAATGGAAACATTAAAAGATAGAGTGATAGAAGCATTAGAAAATGTAATAGACCCTGAGCTTGGTATCGATATTATGAATTTAGGATTAGTGTATGATGTTAAGATGAGTGACGATAATAAGCATGCAATCGTTGATATGACGCTAACATCAATGGGATGCCCTCTAGCACCGATTATCATCGAACAAGTTGAGACAGCGATGTTAGGTGTTGATGAGATAGAATCAGTAGACGTCAACATAGTATGGGAACCGGCTTGGACAAAAGATAGAATGTCACGTTATGCTAAGATTGCTCTTGGAGTGATAGATTACGAATAGAATATAAATATAAAAAGCAATTTCAAAATTAGGTCTAAGAAAAATTTTGAAGTTGCTTTTTAATATTATTTATAGAAAATGGATAGAGAAATTTATAAAAAAATTGTTATTAGAGTAGAATGAAATATATCAAATATGTTATAATTAAAAAGACATTAAAAAAGAGTATGAAAGGAGGAACTATGTACAGAGGAGAAAGACCTAAAAAGGGCGATGTAGTAAAAATAATAGCATATAAACATGATGGTTCTATTCATAGAATTTGGCATAAAAATGTTGTGTTAGAAGCGGATGAACAAGTTCTAATTCTAGCTAACAATAGAACACTTGTCACAGAAAACGATGGAAGAACCTGGGTTACTAAAGAAGTAGCTTTAGTATATTTTCATAATGAATGCTGGTTTAACATAATCTGTATGTTTAGGGAAGATGGAGTACATTATTATTCAAATTTAAGTAGTCCATTTGCATGTGATGTAGATGGAGTGAAATACATAGATTATGATTTAGATATAAAGAAATATCCTGATGGAAAGTATTTCTTACTAGATGAAGATGAATATAATCAGAATAAAGTTCGCTATAACTACGGTGAAAAAATAGATAAAATTTTGAAATATAATGTGAATAAACTTCAAGAATGGATTGATAAAAATCAAGGAGCGCTTGCACCAGATTTTGCAGATGTGTGGTTAGAAAATTATGAAAAAATAATGGGTGAAGATCAAAATGTTACAAGGAAAATTTAGTGTAGAAGTAAGACATGACGAGATTTCAGAAAAAATAGGATTACAACTGAAGGATTTTCTATTGTCGAGTAAAATGATAGAAGATAAAGAAAATCCTGATTATGTTTTTGCGATTGGTGGAGATGGGACTGTGCTTCGTACTTTTAATAAATATATGGATAAGTTAGACACGGTAAAATTCTTATCAATTCATACAGGACATTTAGGATTTTATACAGATTATTCTGCACAAAACTATGAAAAAATATTTTTTGATATGTTAGCGTTGACTCCAAAGGTTGAAGAATATCCATTGTTAAGAGTTAAAGCATATTGCTCTAATGGAGATTTAGTTTCTGATTATTATTCTTTAAATGAAGTGACTGTAAATAATCATACTGGGGTAACTTATGCTGCGAAAGTTTATATAAATGGTGTTCACTTCGAAAGTTTTAGAGGTGATGGTTTATGTATTAGTACGCCAACAGGATCAACTGCTTATAATAAGAGCTTAGGTGGTGCTGTAATTCATCCGCAATTACCATTGTATCAGGTAACAGAAATTGCAGCATTAAATAATCTTGTTTATAGAACACTAGGGAATCCATTAATCTTATCTCAAAATGATGAGCTTATGATTAAACCTATGAGTCCGGAAAATCATCGTATTACTGTAGATCACATGCATTATAATTATGATAGTGTAGCTAAAATAAAAATAACTTTGTCGAAAGATAAGAAGGTTTCATTTATTCGCTACAATGAAGATAGCTTCTGGCAAAGAGTAAAGAGATCGTTTATTAAAAATGACTAATATTGTTTTAAAATATACTATTAAAGAAGAACAAATTTTAAGGGAGTTTCTATTAGCGAATAGTATTTCTAGAAAAACTTTAACAAGGATAAAGTTTGATAGTGATGGAAGTATAAAAGTAAACGGTAGAGAAGAGAATGTTAGATATCTTCTGAAAAAAAATGATATTGTAGAGATTACTTTACCGAGTGAAAATTTTAGTGAATTTGTTAGATTTATTGATAAGCCTATTGATATTGTTTACGAGGATCCTTATTTTTTAATTGTAAATAAAGAGATTAATCTACCCTCAATACCGTCTAGAAATCTTGAAGATGAGTCACTTCTTGAAAGAGTAAATTACTATTTTAAAAAGAAAAATATTAATACAATTCCACATATAGTAACACGTCTAGATAAGAATACTTCGGGATTGGTGTTGATTGCCAAACATAGACATGTTCATGCATTGTTTAGTAATCTTCAGATACATAAGTATTATACTGCTTTGGTAAATGGAAAAGTAGTGGATAATGAGATTATAGAAGCCCCTATCCGACGAGTAAGTTCTAGCATTATAGAGCGTGAAGTAGGTGAAGGTGGAGAATTCGCTAAGACTGAATACTGGCTAGAAGAGTATATTTCAGACAAAGATATCAGTGTTGTTAAACTAAAGCTTTATACTGGAAGAACGCACCAGATAAGGGTACATATGAAATATAAAGGATACCCATTGCTTGGGGATGGATTGTATGGTGGAGATATGAGATTAATATCTCGTCAAGCACTTCATTGTAGCAACTTAGCATTTATTCATCCTATCACAGACGAAGTAGTGAATGTAAGAGCAGTTTTACCAGAAGATATGATCAGTATAATTAAACATAATGAGTAATTTATTACTTGTTATGTTTTTTTTAAATATTATCTAGTGATTATTTTAAGAAATATTGTAGTAATTTATATAAAAATTTAGCCATAATAGTATATAGAAAATTAAAATCTTATAAGTTTTAATATTAGTATTATCATATTTTTAAAATATAAAATCTTATTAAATCTATATGACCAGTAAAAAATATTAGTTTAATTACTTTATTTTCAGTAAGAAAATATGATATAATCAAAATCAAATAATAAGTTATTTTAATAAGTCAGAAGAGGAGGGATTTTATGATTTCAACATCATTAAAATTCGTGGGTAACACACCCGTATATCAATTAGATAACACAAATATTTTTGTGAAACTAGAAAAATACAACTTAGGAGGAAGTGTAAAAGACAGAGCTGTACTAGGTATGTTAGAAGAAGCTATGTCTCAAGGTGCTATTAATAAAGATACTATTATAGTAGAGCCGACTAGTGGAAATACTGGTATAGCTGTGGCTATTTTAGCTTCAGTTTTAGGTTTAAAAGCTGTTATAATTATGCCTGAAAGTATGAGTATTGAAAGACGTAATATTATCAAAGCTTATGGAGCACAACTAATTTTAACTCCTAAAGAATTAGGTATTAAAGGTTCAATCGAAAAAGCTGCAGAAATTAGAGAAAAATACAGCAATGCAATTTCTTTAAGTCAATTTGATAATCCTGCTAACCCAGCGTATCATCACAAAACAACAGGAAGTGAAATTTTAGAACAAGTTCCAAATATTGATGTCTTTGTTGCAGGTGTTGGTACTGGAGGAACATTTACAGGTGTAGCAAGATATCTGAAAGAACAAAAACCAGAAGTTGTAGCGATCGCTGTAGAACCAGCAGAATCACCAGCTATTAGCGAAGGACGTGGAGGAGCACACAAAATCCAAGGTATCGGAACAGGATTTATTCCAGAAAACTTCCGAAAAGAGTATATGGATGAAGTATATACTGTAACAAGTGAAGAAGCGATAGAAGAGACTAAAAACTTCCTACGTTCAACAGGTATCGGTATAGGTATTTCTTCAGGGGCTGCAATAGTCGGAGCTAAGAAAGCTGCTGAGAAATATCCAGGGAAAAATATTGTAACAATCTTACCAGATGGAGTAGATAAGTATTTATCAGTACTTGATTTCGAGGATGTTACACACGTAGAAGTGTAATGGGTTATTTTGAAAACTTAAATTATAATTTGAATCGTGTTTTGAAAGATGATCCTGCAGCTGAGTCTAAACTTATGATATATCTTACATATCCTCATATAAAAGCTCTTAATTATCATTTTTTTGCGCATAAGTTATATAAAAAGGGCTGGCACACGGTTGCTCGTTTAGTATCTAAAAGAGCGCGTCGTAAGACTGGTATAGAAATACATCCAGGAGCAAAAATAGGCAAGGGTTTATTTATTGATCATGGTATGGGTGTAGTGATAGGAGAAACAGCGGTAATAGGTGATAATGTAACAATGTATCATGGTACAACGTTAGGTGGAACAACATTAGATCCAATAAAAAGGCATCCCACGATAGAAGATAATGTAATGATAGGTGCAGGAGCAAAAGTTTTAGGGAATATTACAATCGGTAAAAATTCTAAAATAGGTGCAAATGCAGTTGTTAAGCATAGTATTCCTGAGGGGACAATCGTTTATGAAGCAAGACCAGCAATAAAGTATCTAGAATCTGAGCACACTAAGATTTAAAATAAAAAACAATAGAAGTAGCTACACTTGCTTACTTTTAAATTAGAAGAATCCAACAATAAAATATTTAATAGAAGAATAAAGGAGCTATTTAATAAATTGAATTTTTTTAAATTATGATTTTAGAAATGAGCTCCTTTATTTTTTATTATTATGTTATAATAATATTGAGAATGTATATAAATAGTTAACATGAATTTTAATAAGGGAGGTGGAATTGATGTCTATGATAAAAAATTTAATTTTTGATTTAGATAATACTTTATATGATTTTAGTACTATTTGGAAAAAATCTAACAAACAGGTGTATGAATATTTAAAATATGACAAAATAACAAGTTATGAAGAGTTTTTCAAACACTATAAAGCTATCAACAATATGCTGGTTGATGAGGTTTTAAAGGGAAATATGAAGTTAAAAGAAATCAGAAATAAACGATTAAAGCTAACCTTAGAGAAATTTGGAATTATTCTTAATGAAGAAGATTGTAAATTCTATTATGAAAAACAGTTTGATTTTATCTTGGAATCAATTAAACCTAACGAAGAAGTAAATTTATGGTTAAGTCGATTTTCAAAAAAATATAAAATGATATTATTAACTAATGGAAAATCTTGTGAACAGAGGAAAAAGTTAGCTAAGTTAGGTTTAGAAAATTTGTTCGAACTGTATATTTCGGGTGAAACCCACATTAGTAAACCAAAAGCAGAAGCATTTATTAATGTTTTAGAGAAGGAAAACATAGTAGCTAGTGAAACTATGATGATTGGTGATTCTCTACATTATGATATAAATCCAGCAAATAAACTAGGTATGAAAACTTGTTTAGTAGAAAGAAAATGGCATTTTGACGATGAGTTAGAAAATTACACTGGTTATAAAGTTAAAAATATTATCCAATTTTTCACAGAGTTAGAAGCTAATGAATTGTAAAAAAATATTATTATTTTTCTGAATATAACGAAAGTATAAAAAAAATAAGGTGTATAATAAAGGCTATAATTACTATTGAATTATAGCCTTTATTATATTTTTATGTAAATTGAAATATAATGTAAAAAGTAAAATAATTATTTGTTATCTTGGGAAGTGCTGTTGATTGAATTTATTGAATTTGTTATACTATTTATGAAAACTATTACAAAGGAGATAAATTTATGAAAAAGAATAAATTATTAGTTGTCAGTATGGCAGCGGTATTATCATTATCATTAGCAGGGTGTTCTTCAGCTTCTAATAGTACTTCTAGTAGCAGTAATGGGACTGTTGTGGTAAAGGAACTTAAAGGGGAAGAGCTAAACAAAATAGAAAAAGATGACAAAGAAAAAGAAAAATATCTTGTTATCGACGTAAGGGACGCTAATGAATATAAAGAGGGTCATGTAAAACACGCCATTAATATTCCATTAGCAGATATTGAAAAACATGCAGAGCATTTAAGTGCATGGAAAGATAAGGAAGTAGTAACCATTTGTAATACTGGTAAGAAAAGTAAAGAAGCTGCTGATAAACTTGTAAAAGCAGGATTCAAAAAAGTTTCTAATGCTCAAGGTGTTAAAGACTATAAAGACTATGAAATAGTTAAATTCACTACTTTACTTGCTCATGAATTCCAAACGGCAATTGATAAAAAAGAAGGAACATTTATCGATGTTCGTGAAGCAAAAGATTATGAAAAAGGGCATGTAGCAGGAGCTAAAAATATTGATGTTAAGAATATTGATAAAGATTTAGCTGCGTTATTACCAGCAGATAAAAATGCACCAGTTTACACATATTGCTATAGTGGTAATCGTTCATCTAAAGCTGCCCAAAAAGCAGTAGAACTAGGATATACAAATGTATACAATGCTTTTGATGGTGCTAAAGAACACGAATACAAATTTTAATAAAATATTATAAAAAATGAGTAAAAATAATATTATTTATTAGGAAAAAAACTATTTTTAAGTTATACTAATAAGGGACGGGGCTATACCTAAATGTATTAAGTATTTAAGTACCACCTTGTCTTTTATTAAATAAGGAGAGGAAGAAAAATAAATGAAATATAATAAATTTTTAGCTGTTAGTATGTCAGCAATCTTATCATTAACTTTAGTAGGATGTTCAACAACTTCATCTGCAAAAGAATTAAAAGGTGAGGAGTTAAACAAAATTCAAAAAGATGATAAGGAAAAAGAAAACTATCTTGTTATAGATATTAGGGATGAATGGCTATGATCTTGTAAAATATACGTCATTAAGTGGAAGTAAATTCCAGGATGCATTATTAGATACTGCAGCAAATAATGTATTTTTAGATGTAAGAGATAAAGCTGAGTTTGAAAAAGGACATGGTGCAGGGGCTAAAAATATCGATGTAAATAAATTAGATAGTTTACAGTCTGTTTTACCTGAGAATAAAGAGGTTCCTATATATGTTTATAGTAATACGGGGAACAGTTCATCTGTGGTAGCTCAAAAACTAATTGACTTAGGATATAAAAATGTCTTTAATGCAATTGACGGAACTAAAGAATTTAGTTATAAATTTGAAATTGCTGACTGCTGTAAAGACCTAAGTGATGCAGTAAAAGGTTCAGAGAAACATGAAGGACATAATCATTCTGCAGAAAAGAAAGATGATCATGCTGGGCACAAACATTAATATATAAAGTAAAAGGGTGACTCAAAATAGTAATTTCAATTAGAAATTTTATAGTTGAGTTTCCCTTCTTTGTATAGTGGGTTGACCCAAAAATTCTAAATTTTTTTAAAGATACATATTGTAACTCATAGACGCAGGGGCTTAGTGATACCTAAATTCGTTTTATAAAAACTTTTTAGATATTTAATAGACTACTGCGGGAAGTGACTCGACAAAATCTTGTTTCTTAAGAAATCATGATTTTTGAATCGCTCCCTTAAATATTTTTTATATAAAAGGAAAATTTCAGAGATGAAAAATAGAATAATATTTTTTACAAGAGTACCGAAGGTAGGTACAACAAAAACGAGGCTGTATGATTTTGTATCTCCGGATACTGCTGTAGAAATTCAAAAAAAATTAATGAATAAAAACTATAATGTTTTAAAAAAGTGTGGAGAAGAGATAGCAATTTATCATGATGGTCAAAGCATTGATGATAAAGCGATGGAGAATATTTTAGAAAGTAGAGAATTTTTTTATCAAGTAGGCGAAACACTTGGTGATAAAATGTATAACGCAATCGATGAAGAGTTAAAGTCTAGTGATAAGGTGATTTTATTAGGTTCAGATATCTATAATCTTCAAGAAAATATGATTCATACTGCATTTGAAAAGTTAGATAAGTATGATGTCGTTATAAATCCAAGTGTTGATGGTGGTTATTTTTTAATAGGGATGAAAAAAGCTATTAAAGAAGTTTTCGATCTTCCAAGTTACGGAGACAACACAGTTTTAGAAAATTTGCTTACTGTATGTAATGAACAAAAGCTAAGTTATTATTTAGGAGAAGCTGGATTAGATATTGATACGAAAGAAGACCTTCTGTTAGCAGAGACAGGCTACAATAATATTAAATTATTAGGTGCAGGGGAGTATAATATTAACTTTACCTTTGATGAAGGAGATTTGAAAAAGGTTCTCAGAATAAATATGAAGAGCCAGATGAATCTTGAAAATCAAATAGAATATGAATACGAAACGCTACAATTGTTGAAAGACAGTGGAGTTACACCAAAACCTTATGATTTAGTAACAGTAACAAATTTATTGCCATATAAATATTTAACAATGGAATTCTTAAAAGGAAGACCACTTAATTACAAAACAGATATGTATATTGCAGCTTATTTATTAAGTAAGGTCCATAATACACCATATGGAGACAATAACTTAATCAATGCAACAAACCCATTCCAACTCATGTTTGATGAATGTAAACAGATGGCAGGTGAGTATTTAGCTTGGGATAAAGCCGATGAGAAAGTTATCTCTTATATTAATAGATTCTTAGAAAAGTGTCTGACACTTATACCTGAAAAGTATAGTATTGCTAATTCGTGTATTATAAATACTGAACTAAATTCAGGAAATTTCTTAATTGGAGAAGGAAAAGAGGACAGCTATGTTATTGATTGGGAGAAGGCATTAATAGGAGAATGTGAACAAGATTTAGCACATTTTCTAGCACCGACAACGACATTTTGGAAAACTGATATTATTTTATCTAAAATGGAAATTGATGAATTTTTAGAAAAATACAGTAAATATCGAATTTTTGATAGAGAACGATTTGAAAGATATTTAATATTTAATTGTCTAAGAGGAGTTACTTGGTGTAGTATGGCATTTAGACAGTATAGTGAAAATGATAAAATGCTGATGGATGACATTACATTTAAAAAAATAGCGTCATATATTGAATTAGAATTTTTAGAAAAAGTATCAGCGTACTTTAAATAGGAGGAGAGAAATGACGGAGTTTATTCAGAGTTTTGGTGTCTTAGCACCGATAATTTATGTATTAATGTTTATGTTCTTACCGGTATTTTTCTTTCCGGTTCCAATACTTGCTGTTGCAGGAGGAGTAGCATTTGGTTTTGTAGAAGGAAGCTTATTAACTTTTGTTGGGGCTTCATTAAATTGCTATATCATGTTTGTAATTTCTCGTCGTTTCGGGCGTGAATGGGTGAAAAACTACCTTAAGAAAAAAATGACACCGAAGCAACACGATAGAATTTTTAATGTTAGTGATGAGAAGCTGATGATGAGTCTAGTAATACTGAGACTAATACCCTTAGTACCATATAATATGATAAACTACGGATATGGTCTAACTAATATCAGTTTATCAAAATATATGATAGCGAGTGTACTTGGTATTATTCCTGGAACAGTAGTATTCTTAAACTTCGGAGCTACTAGTACAAATATCTTCAGTAAAGAATTTCTAATAGCCTCATTATTAGTAATCTTATTAACTGTTGGTTCTATCTATTTATCTAAGTTAGTAGAAAAAAGAGAACAGAAAAAGAAAGCAGAAAACAATTAAAAATAATGACTCTCAAGACTACTAGGATTCTTAAGAGTCATTATTTTTATACATGAATTATTTCAACTTCTCCAAATGTTACCGAACCATTTAGGATAATTTTAACATCTTTACCGATGCTATGAGAGTTTTTTTGAACTTTTCCTAAGAAGTTATTTGTATTATTCTCGATTGTCCATTCTTTAGGAACATACACTTTTAGATTTCCGAAAGAAACCGAAACATTAAGGTCAAAGTTCTTAATAGGATAAGTATCTAATTTTTCAAAGTAGATAGTAGTAGTTCCGAATGTTGTAGAAGCAGAGAATGAATCAGATTTAGTTATGTCTACATACTGAACATTTTCTCCAAATATCACATCAGAAAAATCATTACCATTTTTTATTTTTTGATGTTTTTTTACTTTGTAAAAACTTTTAAATTCTCTATATTTATATTTTCTAGGGAGAAACATAGAGATACCTAGACTAAGGAAAACAGCAACAAAGAATATTTTTCCACCTGATATATCAGCAAAGTGATAATTTTTATTGTACACATAGAATAATAATGCTAGAGGAAAGATAGTTCCAAATGAATCAAAATCCATTAAACCACGAATAGCGAAAAATCCTAGTACAACAGTACATATAGCTAAGAAGATTGATCCGTTTGGAAAAATACTAAATCCATCAAGTAAAGTAGTTACCGCAAGGATTATAAAAAATAATCCAATAAAACTTCTTCTCATTTATTTTTACCTCATTTCTTTTAATTTATCTTTTAATATTTTGTAGTAATGTCTTGAAATATGGACCTGCTTCTTTGAATTAGAAAAAGAAGCGGTACTTGAACCAGAAAAAGATTTTTCTAGTGAATAAATTGCTTTTGTATTTATTATTGAACTCTTAGAAATTCGACAATAGTAAAAAGGAATAAGTTGCTCTAATTCATATAATTTGAATTTAACCTCGAAAAATTCATCGGTAGTGTGAGCATAGACTTTATTATCATCGGTTTCAAAAAATAAAATAGATTCTAGAGGAATGAAATATTCAGAATCACCTTTATAAAAAACTATTTTTTGTGAATTAACTATAGCTTTTTCAACTAATTCTTTAATTAAGATGACATCGCTATTTAAGTCTGGGGTCTTAATAACTAGTTCAATTTCTTTAAGATTTGAATCTAGTTCGATATTAATTTTCATATTGTCTCCTTCCTAAATGTTTATAGTTATATTATATATTATTTCAATTTAAAAATTAATAGCTTTTAGATAAGTGGTAAAAAATAGGAAGCAAGTGGTTAATAATTTAATTGTTTCTTTTGGAATATTAGTATAGAAGCTAAATTAAAAATGAAAGTAAAGCTTTCTGAATGCGTTAACATATAATCTTGATTTTTAATTGTATTTATTGTATAATATAATCATACATGGGAGTGGATGAGTTCTGGTGTGCTCTCTAGTCTTCAAAACTAGTATGAGGGGTTAAGAGCCTCTTGGGTGGGTTCGATTCCCACACATTCCCGCCAGTTTTTTTTATTTTTTGAACATAGTAATGCCATCATGGGTTTTATCCATGATGGCATCTTTTTATTTATTTATGATTAATAAAAGTATTACTACTATTGAGAAAAGTACTATAATAAAGAGACTTTTGATTTTATCGATAGTGTATTTATTATAGTGTGTTCGAGCTTTGAAGTCTTCATAAGCATGGATTGTCATCGCCTCGGATATTTGAGGTTGCCAAGTTAACGCGATAAATATAGCTTTAGCATAATAATAAGGTGACCAAAATGGTAAAAATATACCACGAAGACGACTAGATTTTGTAATCATTTGAGTTTCATATTGTATTCTTGGTAATGCTTGAATTACTACTAAGAGTCCGTATACGATATTTGAAGAAAGTCCATGTTGTTCAAAATATTTTAGTAATTCTACAAGTGAAATATATGTTGCTGTGATCAATCCTAAGGCTGCAAAACTATATGTCCTAGAAAAAATTAATAGAGCAAATTTATAATTTGAACTATGAACAATAATAGCCCAAGCAGAACCTAATGCAGGTAATAGTGGTACTAGTATGAAATACAGTAGCTTTTTCCAGTATCTTGATAGACAAAAATAGAGAATAGTTAAACCTATAATTACAAAATTTAGAACTAATAATTTGCTAAATGAAATCCAAATAGTTAACAATAATACTATTAAAGCAAGAGTAGGACTAATTATTTTCTTTTCCATAATTATCCCCCTTTATATGATGTAGCGTATTATTTGAAATTTCAATATGATAATCGCTCCTATTATTTAATGGCTCTAATCTATGACTGACAATAATAAATGATTGTCCAGCAAGTCTTTTATTTTCTTCGATCCAATCCATTATAAATGAGCAGGCTCTTTCATCAAGATGGGTAAAGGGTTCATCAAGAAGCAATAGTTCAGTTTTTTGGCTTAATAAACACATAAGTTGAATAAGTTTTCGTTGCCCTCCACTATAATAATAGAGGCTTTTATCAAGCTCTTTTTCTAAATCAAATTCTTTTAAAAGTCTTTCTTGCCATAAGGTGGCATGCTCCCAAATATCTTTTTGCATTGAAATCTCTTCACGAGGCATCAAGCTAATAAACTGTTGAAAGGCATCTTGTAAACAAGTACTTATTTTTTTATATAACTTTCTTGATTTTTTTACCTTTTCTTCATTAAAGTATATCTTTCCATCGTATTTTTTTAATTGTGAAATAGCGTGTAATAATGTTGTTTTTCCTGTTCCATTATCTCCTGTTAAAGTCGTAATTCCTTTAAAGATATGGAAATCGTCGACATTTAATAATTCTTTATTCCCTTGTTGTATAGAAATGTTTTCTAGTCTTAAGATTTGTTCAGAGTGAGTGTTGTTGTACAATTTCACATTAGAATTTTTAGATATTGGATTTGTTATTAACTCTAAATTTCCATCAGAAAGATAAGTAAAGGTATCTGCATAGTTCAAGTATAGATGATGCTCATGGTCGCACACGATTATAGTCACACCCTGGTTGTTTAAGTCTTTCAGAAGAGTTAATAGAGAATTACGAGTCTTCTTATCGACATTGGCAAATGGCTCATCTAAAATTAAAACTTCACTCCCCATAGCTAATGCTACTGCAAAAGCAGCTCGTTGACGCTCTCCTCCAGATAATGTATGGATATGCTTAGTAGAAATTTCTTGAGTGTTTGTAATAGACAAAGCGTAGTCTAATTTTTCATCAATAATTTGTGGCTCTAGACATAGGTTCTCTAATGCAAAGATTATTTCTTCTTCCAAAGTAGGCATAACAAACTGATTAATTGCATGCTGCATGACATAGCCAATATTTTTAACGTGTTCTTGCATAGGAATATCAACAATATTTTTCCCTTTATAAGTAATTACTCCCTCATAATGTTCTTTATTTAATTTACAAATAGTACGAAGCAGGGTAGACTTACCACTACCAATATTTCCGGTTAAGACTAACCAAGCTTGGAAATATTTGTAAGCGAAACTAAATAGTGTAATGCCTACTGCAGAAAGGAATAGTGAAAATGTATCGTAGCGTTTATATCTTGTTGCTAAGAAACCAACCTCAGAGCCTACCCCTTGTACTAAACCAGAAATAAGAACTGCAGCACCAAAGTATGAACCATATAGCATTTCAGCTAATGCTCCTAGAACTTCTCCAAGTGTAGCACTACCTGGTTTTTGAATAAGTACTGCAGCAACCGGGCCAGCCATTACCCATAATCCAAATAATATTGAGTTAGCGAATGGTGCGTATCCTACTGCTCCAAGAGCAGCTTTTAACGGAACGTAAACCAAACTTGTTGCAAGGAATATCCCCCCAAATAAGAATCCTATTAAAGCTATAATAATTATGTCTTTTGTAGACCATTTTTTCATAAGAAAAACCTCCTGTTATTTGTATTCATTAAAACAACAAGAGGTATTTTTAAATTATATATATACTTTAAAATAGACTTGATAAAAAATAAACATTTTCCTACGGCTGTACTAACAACATCAGGTTCTATGGGTATATTCTCAGCTTAAAAGCACCCCAAATGTTTTAATGATTAGTTAAAATTATAACATGAGTTGATAACGGTGTCAAAAAAGTAGCTTACAGAAAAAATTTATTTAATTTTTTTAGCTAGTATAGTAGCAAAACGTAGTTTAAACCTATTACCATTAGCATCAGTCTTGTGAAGTTGTCCAAAATCTTCATTATATTTAATAAATTCCCAGTCTTTGTAATATTCTTTTAGTTCATTTTCTTTAAAAGTAAAAGGGAAGGGAAGTGGACAAGGTGTATCGTCAGTAGACATTGCGGCTACTATTAAATTATAGCCACCTATATTAGTTTGGTCTTGCATATTTTTAATAACATTAGGTATAGATTGTTCTTCGATAAACATTAAAACTACTGTTGAAAGAATAAAGTCATAGGTATTTCTAAGAGCTGCTGTATTTATGTCATAGCTTCCTATTTTAATGTCTAAATTTTCGATTTTAGATGTTTCCATTAAAAATTCTAGAGCAGGAATATTGTTGTCTACGGCAGTCACTTCAAAACCAAGTTTAGAAAGGAATAAAGAATTTCGACCTTGACCAGATCCTAAGTCCAATGTTTTACAAGGTTTAATAGTCTTCAGGGCTTCTACTACTTCAGAGTGAGCAGGGTTAATATCGTATTTGTTTTTGAAATAATTTTTTGGTTCACAGTAAAATTCTAAGAAACATTCTAAATCATCAGACAACGGTGCAACACGGTGCCATGCTTGTGGTTCCACGAATGGAATATCACTCTCAGGTGTAAATATATGCTCCTTCACAACTTCATTATCTTCAGTTAATTCTGTAAATTGGAGTTTTCCTTTAAGAATAGTTAATTTTGCCCAGACGTCTTTTCTAGTATTGTGTTTTTGCCTAAATGGTTTAGGAAGTGTTTCGGCTGTCCAAAGTGGTAATCGTTTATAGCATACTAAGTTTTTTGTCATACTAATCTCCTTATTGGTTGTTAAGTTTAATTTAATTATATCATTTAAAATATAAAAATAAAATAGTAGGGGAGTTTAGCACTTATGTCTTTATTATGTTGAATTAATCTCTTTGTGTTATAATAAGATAGATAATAAATATAAGTGAGGTATTGAAAAAATGGTAAAAGTGTTATTCGTTTGTTTAGGAAATATTTGTCGTTCACCTATGGCAGAAGCGATATTTAGAGACATGGTTGAAAAAGAAGGTTTAAGTGAAAAAATACTAATTGATTCAGCTGCAACAAGTAGTTGGGAACACGGTAATCCAGTTCACAGTGGAACTAGAAAAGAACTTGCTAAAGTTGGTATCGGTGTAGAAGGGATGTATTCTCGTATCTTAAACGATAATGACCTAGATGCAGATTATATCGTAGGAATGGATGACAGTAATATAGAAAATATAAAAAAATTTATCGCAGGTAGAAAAACAGGAGAAGTTAAGAAATTATTAGAGTATGCAGGAGAAGATAGAATTATCGATGATCCGTGGTATACAGGAGATTTCAAAACAACATTCAATGATGTAACTAAAGGATGTACGGCTTTATTAGATAAAATTAAGAAAGATAATCTTTAATGAGGCAAAATAGGATAAGTACTAATATTAAATTACACGCAAGGAGGAAATGGAGTAGGAAAAGTTTTGAAGAGCTCAACAAGAAGAAGCTACTAAAGCGATTATTGACTTTGTAAAAGGAAGTACTCAAGGAGATAGATAATGTTAAACGTTAGAACGGTTGAATTACAAGATGCCGAAAATTTAGTAAATATTTATAGACCATATGTAGAACATACAGCCATTACCTTTGATTATACAGTACCGAGTGTACACGAATTCGAAGAAAAAATTTCGAAATCTATTCAAAGATATCCGTTTTTAGTAGCAACAGAAGGAAATGACATACTAGGATACGCCTATGCTAGTGAGTTTTATCCAAGGTAGCTCATTTTGAAAAAGTAGGTTATAAATTTAATCGTTGGTATGATGTAGTATGGTACCAAAAAGATATTAGAGAAAATATTGAATAGAAAAAAAGATCCCCACAAGGAAATTTGAGTAATCTTGTGGGGATAGATTTTATTCTGATATTTTTTGAGCAAGAATTACAGCGTATGGATAAGGGGAAGCAGTAAGATTTTCATTATACTTAATTATCTTCCAATCATTATAATAGTTTTTTAACTCACCTTCAATAAAAGTAAATGGGAATGGAGGACATCTATGACCTGCTTTGTTTAATGCGCTCACGATTAGATTGTATCCACCATCATTAGTTTGTTTTTTGATCTTAGCGATAATACTATGTATCCTTGTTGGATTCAAATACATGAATACATCGGTAGAAAAGATAAAATCGTATGTATCTTTTATATTGGCTTCGACAATATCATGTTTAAAAACATTAAGATTTAGTTTTTCTTTAATTGATATGTCAGCAAGATCTTGTAAGAATTTTGCATCAATATCGACAGCAGTAATTTTAAAATCTAATGAAGAAAGGTATAATGAATTTTTTCCTTGACCTGCACCTAAGTCTAATGTTTTGCAAGGTTTTATGTATTTCATTGCAGCTACAACTTCCGGATGAGCCGGACTTAGGTCGTACTTGTTAAAAAAGTAATTCTCAGCTGTACAGTAAAACTCTAGGTGAAACTGTAGGTCAGTAGAATTAGGATGAATTCTAAATATGCTTTCTGGTTCAATGAGACTAATTTCACTCTTTTTATTTAAAGAACACTGTTTAATTACGGTGTTCTCTATATCTAGAAAGCTTAATTTCATTTTTCCTTTAACTATTATCAGTTTTGTCCAAACACCTTGTTTAGTATAAAA